>Ga0102943_1000101_pt1 | contig 57759 bp, 53 predicted proteins | sample SalPonC_black_MG_FD_78174 | JGI IMG/M metagenome (GOLD analysis project Ga0102943, IMG submission 78174) | Salt pond soil microbial communities from South San Francisco under conditions of wetland restoration - Salt Pond MetaG... | ecosystem: Environmental > Aquatic > Marine > Intertidal zone >...
CCCGAAGCGGTCGCCTCCAGCGCCTCCATGCCATCGGCGGAGATTTCCGGCACGCCGGCCTCCGCTGCCCAGGCCGTCAGCTCCCCACGAGCGGGCGGCTGTGGGTAGACGCCCAGCGATGCGAGATCTTTGCCCCCTTCGAACAGCTTTCGGAGCCGCGAGCCGCCCTTGAGGTCTCCCGCGACCACCACGACCCGACCGTCCTCCGGTCCTGGCTCGTCAAGCGCCGCGCGCAGGCCATCCGTCGCCCCGTCGCCGGCGCCCTCGACCAACGCCACCGGACGCCCGCCGAACAGCCCCACCGAGCCGACGGCGTCGCGCAGCGAGGCGGGATCGCGCCGTACCGAATCGCCGGCCAGTCGGATCAACTCGCCCCCGTCGCCGGCAGCGGCGAGGAGGGCGTCGCAGAGGCGGACCCTCAAGGCGTCGGTCTCGCCGATCTCCGGGCCGAAGAGCAGATAAGCACGGATCCGTGGGTCGGGCCGTTCGACCAGGCTTCGGACCTGACCGGCGGGGATCTTCACGACGTCTCCGCCCCCAGTTCCGCCAGGATCGCCGTAGCGATCCGTTCGCCGATGTCGCGGGCCAGCCGCGTCTGCGCGTCCCGCTGAGCGGCGCGGGTGGCGTAAAGCGAGGCGGTCGCGGAATAGGCCGTACTGGACTCGGCCGTCCCGGACAATCCGTCCTCGCCCGTCACCGGTCCCGTCAGCCGCCAGTCGCTCGTCCCGCGGAGGACGAAACGCGTCACGGCGGAGTCGGAGGTGATCGCGAGGCCGGATTCCGTCACGACGAGATCGGCCTCCAGCCGGTGATCGGCCGATTCTCCACCGGCCCCGAGGCGTGAGCGCAAGGACTCGCCGAGGGCGAAGCCGATCCGACCCTCCGGCGTGACGATTCGGGTGCGTCCGAGCAGCGCCCGGCTTTCCGACCGCCGACCCAGCGCCGGGCGGTAGCCGCAGCCGCCGAGCGCCAGGAGCATGGCGCCCGCCATCAGCGTCCGACGATCAGGCGACCACATTCACGATCCGCCCCGGGACGACGATGACCTTTCGGGGACCGCCGCCGCCGAGAAAGCGCTTCACGTTGTCCTCGGCCAAGGCCAGCGCCTCCACGGTCTTGGCATCGGCGTCCGCGGGCACCCGGATCTCGGCCCGGCGCTTGCCGTTGACCTGTACCGGCAGGACGATCGTCGCCTCCTCGAGCAGTGCGGCGTCGGGCTCCGGCCAAGGCGCGCCGGTCAGCAACGTGTCGTGTCCGAGGCGCGACCACAGCTCCTCGGCGAGGTGCGGCACGAAGGGCGAGGTCAGACGGGCGGCGAGTTCGAGCGCTTCGCGGCGGGCCTCGCGGGTTCCTGCGCCATCCGCACCTTCCGCCTTGCCGATCGCGCCGGCGAGCTCGTAGATCCGCGCGATCGCCTTGTTGAAGGCGAAGCCCTCGATGTCCGCGGTGACGTCGCGGACGGCGCGGTGCGCCGCGCGGCGCAACTCGGTCGCGGCGCCTTCCGCTTCCGGGGCCGGCGCGCCCGGCGCCGGCAGGTCCTCCGCCACGGCAAGCCGCCAGAGCCGCTGCAGGAAGCGGTTGGCGGCCTCTGCGCCCGAGGCGGTCCATTCGACGTCGCGGTCCGGGGGGCTGTCGGAGAGGATGAACCAGCGCGCCGTGTCGGCCCCGTACCGCTCCACGATGTCCTCCGGCGCGACCACGTTCTTCTTCGACTTCGACATCTTGATCGACGGGCCGATCTCGACCTCCGCGCCGTCCGAGGCGCGCACCGCCCGCTCGCTCTCCCGCACGACCTCCTCCGGCGAGAGCCAGCGGCCCTCGGCGTCGCGGTAGGTCTCGTGACAGACCATGCCTTGCGTGAAGAGCGCCGCGAACGGCTCGACCGCGCTCGCCGGCAGGTGCCCGGTGCGGGCCATCGCGCGGGCGAAGAAACGGCTGTAGAGCAGGTGCAGGATCGCGTGCTCGATGCCGCCGATGTACTGGTCCACCGTCATCCAGTAGTCGGCGGCGGCGAGGTCCGTCGGGGTCTCCGCGTGCGGTGCGGTGAAGCGCGCGTAGTACCAGGACGAATCCACGAAGGTGTCCATGGTGTCCGTCTCCCGCCGCGCCGCCGCGCCGCAGCGTGGGCAGGCGGTGTCGCGCCAGGTCGGGTGACGGTCGAGCGGGTTGCCGGGCTTGGAGAAGTCGACGTCCAGCGGCAGCGCCACGGGAAGGTTCTCCTTGCGTTCCGGCACCGTGCCGCAGGCGCCGCAATGCACCACGGGGATAGGGCAGCCCCAGTAGCGCTGGCGGCTCACGCCCCAGTCGCGGAGGCGGTAGTTCACCTTCCGTTCGCCCCGCCCGGCGGCCTCGATCCGCGCGGCGACCTCGGCCTTGCCCTCCTCGATCGTCATGCCGTCGAGGAAGCGGGAGTTCACCAGCCGACCGGGGCCGACATAGGCCTCCTCGCCGACCTCGAAATCCGCCCCGACCTCCTCCGGCGCCACCACCGGGATCACGTCGAGCCCGTATTTCCGGGCGAAGTCGAGGTCGCGCTGGTCGTGCGCCGGGCAGCCGAAGATGGCGCCGGCGCCGTAGTCCATCAGGATGAAGTTGGCGACGTGGACCGGGAGTTCCTTCTCCGGCTCGAACGGGTGCCTGACCCGGACGCCGGTGTCGAAGCCCAGCTTCTCGGCGGTCTGCAGCGCCTCTTCGCTGGTGCCGCTGCGCCGGCATTCCGCCGTGAAATCGGCGAGTCCCGGCACCTCGCCCTCCAGCGCCCTGGCGAGCGGATGGTCGGCGGCCACGGCGCAGAAGGTCGCGCCGAAGATGGTGTCGTGCCGGGTGGAATAGACCTCGAGCGTCTCGTGGCCTTCGGGCGCGCCGATCGTCTCGAAATGGAACTGAAGCCCTTCGGAGCGGCCGATCCAGTTGCGCTGCATCAAGCGCACCTTCTCGGGCCAATCCTCGAGGCCGTCGATCGCCTCCAGCAGCTCCTCGGCCCAGTCCGAGATCCGGAAGAACCACTGCGCCAGCTCGCGACGCTCGACCGGCGCGCCGGAGCGCCAGCCCTTGCCGTCGATGACCTGCTCGTTGGCGAGCACCGTCATGTCGACCGGATCCCAGTTGACGACGCCGGACTTGCGGTAGACCAGCCCGGCCTCGAGAAAGTCGAGGAACAGCGCCTGCTGCGCCTTCTGGTAGTCCTCGTCGCAGGTGGCGAACTCGCGCGACCAGTCGAGGCTGAGGCCCATCGGCGCCAACTGCTCCTTCATCACGCGGATGTTGTCGTAGGTCCAGTCACGCGGGTGGATCCCGCGCTCCATCGCCGCGTTCTCGGCCGGCATGCCGAAGGCGTCCCAGCCCATCGGGTGCAGCACGTTGAAGCCGCGCGCCATCTTGTAGCGCGCGACGACGTCGCCCATCACGTAGTTGCGGACGTGCCCGATATGGATGCGCCCCGAGGGATACGGGAACATCTCGAGAACGTAATATTTCGGCCGGTCGCGGTCGATCTCGGAGCGAAACAGCCCGGCCTCCGACCAGGCCGCCCGCCATTTCGGTTCCGCCGATCGGTGATCGTAGCGCGTCATCCCTGCCCTCGGCCGCTGCCTTCGCGGCGCGCCCGCACGGCGCCGCCCGGCCGCGGTCCTAGACCGCGGCCGGGCGGTTTTCAATGCGCGCGCGTCGGGCTCACTCCGCCTCGGCCTCTTCGAGCTCGGCCACCCGCATCTGGCGGGCACGGGTGAGAATCGCGTCCTCGAGGCGGCGGGGAGTCGCGTCGCTGACCGGCGAAGGGCTCCAGGCGTCGTCGACGCGCCGTTCTCGGAACACCGCCACGTTGAGCGCACGGGCCGCGAGCGCCGGCTCCGTGACGTAGACGGTGACCTTGTAGCGCTCGTCCGGGGTGTCAGGATTGCTCGCCCAATCGGTCGCGATCACGCCGGAGAACGGATCCGTCGAGGTCAGCGGCAGGAACCGCAGCGTGTCGAGCGAGGCGCGCCAGAGATGCTTGTTGACCGGAAGGTTCTGGCCGGCCGGTCCGCCTTCGCGGTTGAACACCACGAGGTCGCCGATGGTGGAGCGCTCACGGTCCCGCGTCATGTCGGCCTCTTCGGGATCGACCTGCGCCGGCGGCGGCTCCCCGCTGCCGAGGCCGCATCCCGCGAGCAGCGCCGCACCGGCCGCCGCGAGGGCGAGGCTCCGGGCCCGTCTCTTCCAGTCCCCGTGATCCGACACCCTGCCGCCTCCGTCCCGCGTCGCGTCCGGCGTCGTCTCGGACGCCCGGACTTCGCGTGCCACAGCGCGGCGCGGACCGCAACGTCGGGGGACGGACGACTCGGAAGTTCACGAAAGGCGAAGGCCGACGGCGGGTTCGCGGGCGACGCGGCGCTTGTGTCGTCTTCGTCACAGGCGGGGGGCCACCCGCACCCCCGGGGCGAATCCGGTTGACCGTGCGAGGCCTGATTTGATGAAAAGACGCTGACCTCCGGGGGACGATCCGATCGGAGGCAGGCATCGCACCCTAAAGAAAAGCGAGGGACGATCATGAAGAACGCTCTCTTCGCCACGACCGCGTTCGTGGCAGCCGGCCTCGTCGCCGGCGCGGCGCAGGCCGCCGATCCGGTCACCGCCTCCGTCAGCGGCTACATGCACGCGGGCGTCGGCTACGTGGACCGCCGTGGTTCCGACGCGGACATCGGCGTCATGCGTGACGGCGAAATCCACTTCAACGCCCGCGGCACCTCCGACAACGGCCTGACCTTCCGGGGCCGCGTCGAGCTCGAGGCCTTCACCTCCGGCGACCAGATCGACGAGAACTGGGTCGAGGTCGGCGGCGCCTTCGGTCGCGTCCGCATCGGCGGCGACGACCACGCGTCCTACAACCTCGCCACCGGCCCGATCTTCTCGGCCGGCGCCAAGATCGGCTGGTACGACGACTTCGCCGAGACCAACCCGGCGGGTTCCTACCTGACCAACAACCGCTTCTCGGACACGCTCGGCATCCAGTACTACACGCCGAACATCTCCGGCTTCATCGCCGGCGTGTCCTACCACCCGGCGGGCGGCGTCGACGGCGGCAACGACACCGTGATCATGGCCACCAGCGCCAACACGACCGGTCTCGGCAATGACGTCCTGTCCTTCGGCCTGAACTTCAACCAGGACTTCTCGGGCGTCGGCGTCACCCTCTCGGGCGGCTACGACTACGTGAACAGCGGCGTGCCGGCCGGCGCCGACGACGACGGCTGGTCCGCCGGCGCGCGGATCGACTACGCGGGCTTCACGCTCGGCGGCCTCTACGCCGACGGCGTCGGCCTCGCCTCGGACGATGGCGAGTGGGTCATCAACGGCGGCTACGAGACCGGCCCCTGGAGCGCGGTCGTCGGCTACTCGCTCGGCTACGACGTGACCCCCGGCAACGACTCGCAGAAGATCGGCGCGGCGGTGGGCTACGCGCTCGCCCCGGGCGTGACCACCTCGGTCGGCTTCGAGTGGACCGACGCCGACAACCTCGGCGAGGGCTCCGGCGCCATGGGCTGGGTCACCCTGTCCTTCTGATCCGAAGCTTTCGACACGGGGCGGGGCGGACCGAGGGTCCGCCCCGCCCTTTTCTTTTGCGGCGACCTGGGCGATGACCGCGGGCATGAGCCTGCAGGACGTCAGAGACCGACTCGCCGCCGCCGAAGCCGCCGCCGGGCGGCCCGCCGGCTCCGTCACGCTCGTCGCCGTCTCCAAGGTGCAGCCCGAAGACCGGGTGGAGGCCGTCCTGGCCGCCGGGCACCGGGTCTTCGGCGAGAACCGGGTGCAGGAGGCGGACGAGCGCTGGACCCCCCGCCGCGCCCGCTTCGACGACCTCGAGCTTCACCTCGTCGGCCCGTTGCAGACCAACAAGGTCGCCAAGGCGGTCGAGCTGTTCGACGCGATCCAGACCGTCGACCGTCCCAAGCTCGCCCGAAAGCTGGCCGAGGCCGCCGAGGCCCGCGGCGCCTGCCCGCGCCTCTTCGTGCAGGTCAACACCGGGGAGGAGCCGCAGAAGGCCGGCGTCGCCCCGGCCGAGCTCGACGCCTTCGTCGAGGAATGCCGCGGCCCGTTGGAACTGCCCGTCGAGGGCCTGATGTGCATCCCGCCGGTGGACGAGGAAGCCTCGCTCCACTTCGCGTTGCTCGCTCGGCTGGCCGAGCGGAACGGGCTCTCCGGTCTGTCGATGGGCATGTCGGCCGATTTCGAGACCGCCGTCGCCTTCGGCGCGACCCATGTGCGCGTCGGTTCCGCCCTGTTCGGGGAGCGCGACTACGGTTGACCGGGCGTGGCGCGGACGCCGCGCCGCCGATGCGGAAAAATCACAGGATGTGGCCGCTCTTGGCCGCCTTCGTCGCCAGGTACCGGGCGTTCTCGGGCGTCTCGCCCACCACCAGCGGCACCCGTTCCGCCACCGCGACGCCGGAATTCGACATCATGCCCACCTTGCGCGGGTTGTTGGTGAGCAGCCGGACGGAACTGAAGCCGAGCCGGCGCAGGATGGTCGCGCCGATGCGGAAATCCCGCTCGTCGTCCTCGAAGCCGAGGCGATGGTTCGCCTCCACGGTGTCGAAACCCTGATCCTGCAGCGAATAGGCCCGCATCTTGTTGGCGAGGCCGATGCCGCGTCCCTCCTGGTTGAGATAGAGCAGCACGCCCGCCCCCGCCGCGCCCATCGAAGCCAGCGCGCCTGCCAGCTGGGGGCCGCAGTCGCATTTCAGGCTGCCGAGAACGTCGCCGGTGAAGCAGGCCGAATGCAGCCGCGCCAGCACCGGCGCCGAGCGGTCGGGCGAGCCGATCTCGACGGCGTAGTGCTCCTCGGTCCCGTCGCCGGGGCGAAAGACGTGGACGCGGGTGGCGGCGGCGGCCCGCAGCGGGACCCGGGCGGCGGAGACCGGGCGCATCTCCACCGCCTGCGCTTCGGCGGCGAGCCAGGCGTCCGCGTCGAGCGCCGTCAGTCCCTCGCGCGACGCCAGCGCCTCCGCCGCCTCGCGCGAGGGCAGAGCCGCGAGCAGCGCGGCCGGGAGCAGATGCGCCTGCTTCGCCAGCCGCACGGCCGCCCGGTGCAGGCCGGCGTCGCCGCCGCGGCGGGTTCGGAACGGACCCTTCATCGGCGTCGCGAGGTCCTGCGCGGGATCGGCGGCGGCGCGGATGCGCTCGGCGCCGAAATCCGCTTCCAGTTCGATCCGCGCGACGTCGCCGTCATAGGCCCGGGCCTTGAGGGTCTCCGCCCGGCGCCCGGTGACCGTGAGATCCGCCGGACCTGTGGCCCGGAGCGCCGCGAGCCGGTCGGCCGTCAGCGTCTCGGCCGCGCCGACCAGCGCGCCGCCCTGGCCGCGGATCAGGACGACGGCGGCGCCGAGCCGGAGTTCGGCCCTCGCGCGGGCCGCGGTCTCGAGGATCGTGAGGCGCAGGGCCATCGGCCGCTCTCCAAGGGGTCGCGCCCGGGCCGTGGGAGCGCCGGAAGGAGATAACCGCTGGCGGGCGCGATGCAAACCGCAGGGTCCCCTGCCGGCCTCCGCGCGGCGTGAAACAATCCGCCCGCGGCGCTGACGTGTCCGTGAAGGCGCGTCACGGACGCTTCCGCCCGAACGGCCGCCACGCCAGATGTCGCGAAAGCCGAACCGCGTGGGAGAAGACGATCATGGCCGCGCTCAAGAAGATCCTCCTCGTCGACGACGACCCCGACCTCCGCGACGCGCTCGCCGACCAGCTGGTGCTCACGGAGGACTACGATGTCTTCGAGGCGGAGACCGGCGCCGCAGGCATCGAGAAGGCCAAGGGCGCCATCCACGACCTCGTGATCCTCGACGTCGGCCTGCCCGACATGGACGGGCGCGAAGTCTGCCGGCTGATGCGCAAGCAGGGCGTGAAATGCCCGATCCTGATGCTCACCGGTCACGCGACGGATTCGGACACCATCCTCGGCCTCGATGCGGGGGCGAACGACTACGTCGCCAAGCCCTTCAAGTTTCCGGTGCTTCTGGCCCGGATCCGCGCGCAGCTGCGCCAACACGAGCAGTCGGAGGACGCGGTCTTCGCGATCGGCCCCTACACCTTCAAGCCTGCCGTGAAGATGCTGGTGGACGAGGACGACCGGAAGATCCGGTTGACCGAAAAGGAGACCAACATCCTCAAGTTCCTCTACCGCGCCAACGACCAGGTCGTGCCGCGGGACGTGCTGCTGCATGAGGTCTGGGGCTACAACGCCGGCGTGACCACGCACACGCTGGAGACCCACATCTACCGCCTGCGTCAGAAGATCGAGCCGAATCCCTCCGAGGCGAGGCTGCTGGTGACGGAGCAGGGTGGTTACCGTCTGGTGCTCTGAGCGCGCGATCACGGCTTCGGGAGTTCAGGACGTTTCGATATGGAACGGGGACGCGGTCGGGTTGAATGTACGTCCCGATGGACCAATATCCCTGTCAACCCGCCGAGGCGAGGCTGCCGCTCCCCCTCACGGCAGCTGCACGTCCGGTCTGGGTGGCGCCCGGCGGCTCCCCTCCCGTCGGGCGCTTTCATTATTCGGAAGGCGTTGCGGGGACGGGCCGCGGCTGTAAGCTGCGCCCTCCCCGCGACACCCCGCCTCCGGAGGTTCTTCATGGCATTGACCGTCTGCACCTGGAACATCAACTCCGTGCGCCTGCGCGAGGGTCTGGTGCGCAGGCTGATGGAGACGGAGGGGCCGGACGTCCTCTGCCTGCAGGAGACCAAGTCGCCGGTCGAGAAGATCCCGACCGAGGGGTTCGAGGCGCTCGGCTACCGTTGGCGCGCGGCGCGGGGGGAGAAGGGCTACAACGGGGTCGCCATCCTCTCCCGCGTGCCGATGGAGGACGCCGGCAGCCTGGACTTCTGCGCCAAGGGGGACGCGCGCCACGTCGCGGGACGGCTGGAGGACGGCACGCTGGTGCATAACCTCTATGTTCCCGCGGGGGGCGACGAGCCGGATCCGGAGGCGAACGTCAAGTTCCGCCACAAGCTCGACTTCGTGGAGGAGATCCGCGGCAGGCTCGGCGCTCCGGGCGGACGCGAGGTCCTGGTGGGGGATCTCAACATCGCGCCGCGGCAGGACGACGTCTGGTCCCATGCGCAGATGCTGAAGGTGGTGTCCCACACGCCGGTCGAGACGGAGGCGCTGGTCGCGGCGCAGACGGCGGGGGGCTGGGTCGATGCGGTGCGGCGGCACCTGCCGGAAGGACCGCTGTTCAGCTGGTGGAGCTACCGGGCCAGGGACTGGGCGGCGGCGGATCGCGGGCGGCGGCTCGACCATGTCTGGACCACGCCGGGGATCGAGACGAGCGGGGCGCGGATCCTGAAGGCGGCGCGGGGCTGGGAGAGACCCTCCGACCACGCGCCGGTCTTCGTGGAGCTGGCCTGAGCGGCGCCGGTCAGGCGCCGCATTCCACCACGTCGATGTTGTTCGGCAGGAACTTGCCGATCTCGACGTCGACGCCGCGCCGGATCGAGGAGAGCGCGACGGTGGTGTCGCGTCCTTCGGCGTCGGTGATCACCCACTGCCGAAGCTCGAGCGGATTCTCGTTGAAGATCAGCGTGATGGAGCCGCGCTCGGGGTTGTCCGGATCGACCGCGGTGACGCGCATCTGGCCGGGGCGCCGTTCGATTCCGGTCACCGCCTCGTCCTCGCGCAGGTTCACGCGCTCGCGCAGCAGCAACTCGAGCGGGGTGGAGGAGAGCGGGGCGGTCTGCTTGGAGCAGTCGCGCAGATCGTAGACCACGACCCAGGTGCCGTCGGAGACGACGAGGGCGGGATTCGGGGGGGTGTATTCGAAGCGGATCTTGCCGGGACGGTCGATGTAGAAGCGGCCGTCCGACGTCTCCCCGTTCGGGGCGATCTGAACGAAGTCCCCGACGGCGGTGTCGAGGGCGTTGAGGTAGGCCGAGACGCGGGCGAGGTCGCGGGCGTCCTGGGCGGGGGCCGGGGCCGCGAAGGCGGCCAGGGCGGCGAGGGCGAGAGGGGCGAGGCGCTTGATCATCTGTGCCACCTAGGTGCGGATCGGGGCGATTCCGGGGCGGAACCGGTCCCGCATTCGTGCAGCCGGCGTGCCGCGGACGTGCCGCATACGTCGGACGTTCGTCTGTACATCGTCGGCCTTTCGTCGGCCCCGAGTCGGCCTTTCGTGCCGCGGCGGTCGGCCCTCGGTCGGCCCTTGGCGCCGACGGCGTGCCGCTTTCGTGCCGACGACGTCGGCAGGAGGGACGGACATGGGCGGGGCGGGGCGCAGGGTCAAGCCCGCGCACGGGCCGGAGGGCGTGGCGACCGTAGCATCACGGGATGAACGGGGTCCTGACGCGGCGGCGCGGCTGCGAAGCGGGGGGAGGGGTGGGTGGGTGGGGACCACCCACCCCCCCCGTCCCTCGGGCGCGCTCAGGCGGCGGCGGGCTCGGCCGGGGCGAAGCGGCCGTAGAAGGTCTCGCCGTTCCTCGCCATCTCCCGCAGCAGCTTCGGCGGCGCGAAACGGTCGCCGTGGCGCTCCGCGAGGCCGTCGCAGATCGCGACGACCGCCTCGGCGCCCAGCATGTCGAACCAGCTCAGCGGGCCGCCCGACCAGGGCGCGAAGCCCCAGCCGAGGATGGCGCCGACGTCGCCCTCGCGCACGTCCATCAGGACGCCTTCCTCGAGGGCGCGGGCGGCCTCGAGCGCCTGGGCCATCATCAGGCGATGCTCCACCTCGGCGGCGTCGGGCTGGTCGTCCCGCGGCGGGTACTTCTCGCGCAGGCCCGGCCAGATGCCCTGGCGCCTGCCGTCGTCGTCGTAGGCGTAGAAGCCGGCGTTCGCCTTCCGGCCGAGGCGGCCCTCGGCCACCATCCAGTCGAGCACCGCGTCGGAGGGCGTGTCGGGATAGGCGTCTCCGAGGGCGGCCCTGGTCGCCTTGGCGATCTTCTGGCCGAGGTCGAGCGCGGTCTCGTCGGTGAGCTGGAGCGGGCCGAGGGGCATGCCCATGCGCTTGGCGCAGTTCTCGATCAGCGCGGGCTCGACGCCCTCGGTCAGCATCCGCACGCCTTCGTTGATGTAGGGGATGATGCAGCGGTTGGCGTAGAAGAACCGGGCGTCGTTGACGACGATCGGCGTCTTGCGGATCTGACGCACGAAGTCGAGCGCCTTGGCGACGGCGGGATCGTCGGTGTTCTCGCCCTTGATGATCTCGACCAGCATCATCTTGTGGACCGGCGAGAAGAAGTGGATGCCGATGAAGCGGCCGGCGTCGGGGAAGTTGTTCGCAAGATCGGTGATCGGCAGCGTCGAGGTGTTGGAGGCGAAGATCGCGTCCGCCGGCATGTGCTGCGCGGCGGCCTCGGTCACGGTCTTCTTGACGCCCGGATCCTCGAACACCGCTTCGATGACCAGGTCGCAGCCCTGAAGGGCGGTGTAGTCGTCCGTCGCGGTGACGCGGGAGAGGGTCTCGGCCTTCTTGTCCTCGGTCATGCGCTTCTTCTTCACGCCGTCGGAGAGGATGTCGTCGACGTGCTGGACGCCCTTCTTCGCGCTCTCCTCGTCGCGGTCGAGCAGGACGACCTCGATGCCGGCGTTCGCGGCGACGTAGCCGATGCCGGCGCCCATGAAGCCGCCGCCGCCGAGGACGCCGAGCTTCTTCACGCGCGCGTCCGGGACCTCCGCCGGACGCACGGCGCCCTTCTCCAGCGCCTCCTTGTTGACGAAGAGGGAGCGGACCATCGCCGCGGAGGAGGGGTTCATCAGGACGTTCACGAACCACCGCGCCTCGATGCGGGTCGCGGTGTCGAAGTCCACCATCGCGCCTTCGTAGACCGCGGCGAGCAGGGCCTTGGCGGCGGGATAGACGCCTTGGGTGCGGCCGTGGACCATGGCGTTGGCGCCGACGAAGGTCTGGAAGCCGGCGGGGTGGTAGGGCGCGCCGCCGGGGAACTTGTAGCCCTTCCGGTCCCAGGGCTTCACGAGGTCGGCGTCCCTGGCCTCCAGCACCCAGGCCTTGGCGCGGGCGAGAAGCTCGTCGGCGGGGACCACCTCGTCGATCAGGCCGGCGGATTTCGCGCGCTGCGGGTCGACCATGCGACCTTCGAGCAGGAACGGCGCGGCGGCCATCGCGCCGAGCATCCGGGCGACGCGGGTGGTCCCGCCGGCGCCGGGGAAGAGGCCGACCATGATCTCCGGCAGGCCGATCTTCGCCTTGGGGTTCTCGGCGGCGATGCGCCGGTGACAGGCGAGGCCGAGTTCCAGCCCGATGCCGGCGGCGGTGCCGGGCGAGGCCCAGACGATCGGCTTGCCGCCCTTCCCGGTCTTGCGGTCCATGCCCGCGAGCTCGATCCGGCGCAGGAGGTCGTGCATCCGCATGACGCCGTCGAAGAGGCCGCGGGCGGGGTCGTCGCCGGCCTCGTCCTTCATCGTCGCGAGGACGTTCAGGTCCATGCCGCCGGCGAAGTCGGGCTTGGCGGAGGTGAGGACGATCCCCTTGACGGCGTCGTCCGCGAGCAGGCGGTCGACCGCGTCGGAGAGCTGCTGCAGACCGTCGAGGGTCATCACGTTCATCGAGCGGCCGGGCAGGTCCCAGGTCAGGACCGCGACGCCGTCGGAATCGGTCTCGGTGCGGAAGATCTCGGTCATGACGGTCTCCTGAGGGGGCGGTCGTCGGACAGGAAGCGGGGGGCGAAGGCGTTGACGATGGCGGCGAGGCGCAGGCGGCCGTCCACCTGGCGCATCACCCAGAGTTCCTCGAAGGGGTCGGCGCGGCGGCCGTCCTGGTGCACCACGACGACCCGGACGCGCATCAGGGCGTAGTCGCGGCCATAGGGGCGTTCGGCCAGCGGCGTCATGCGCATGCCGGCTATGCCGGCGCGGTCCACCGCCGCGAAGAAGCGCTCGGAGAGGGCGATGCGGCCCTCGCGCCGTTCGGTGACGTCCGAGGCCGTGTCGCCGATGCGCACGAAGGTGGTGTCGAGGAGGGCGGCGTGAGCGGGGGCGTCGCGGCGGTTGAAGGTCTCCTGCATCGCGTCGAGGAGGGGGCGCGCGGTCTCGATGCCCCGCGCCCCGTCGTCGGCGGCGGTCGGCGCGGCCTCGCCGCCCGTGCGGTCGAGCAGGTTGCCGGCGGTGGAGTTCACGGTGCAGCAGAGACGCAGGACGCCGCCGCGCTCGCGCAGCACCCAGAACTCCTCGCGCTCGTCGGTCTCCAGCCCGTCTTCGAGGCGGAGGCGGATCGCGGCGCGCACGGTGACGAGATGCGCGGCGTAGGGGCGGATCGAGCGGTACTCGGCGACGTGCCCCTCGACGCCGAGGTCGCGCAGCGCCGGCGCGAGGGCGGCGAGGCGGGCGCGAAGGTCCGCCTCCTCCCGCAGGATGTGCGGCCCCGCCTCCACATACGCGACGGAGGGCAGCTCGAAGCAGTCGACATAGGTTTCCGCCTCGGCGGCGTCGTGCGCCGCGCGAAGGCGTTCGAAGAAGGCCTGCGGGGTCGACGGCAAGGTCAGCCGACCCGTTCGAGCACGGTGGCCGCGCCCATGCCGGAGGCGACGCAGAGCGTGGCGAGGGCGGTCTCCTTGCCGCTGCGCTCCAGCTCGTCGAGGGCGGCGCCGACGATGATCGCGCCGGTGGCGCCGAGCGGGTGGCCGAGGGCGATGGCGCCGCCGTTCGGGTTCACCTTGGCGTGGTCGACGTCGAAATGCTGCATGAAGCGCAGGACGACGGCGGAGAACGCCTCGTTCACCTCGCAGACGTCGATGTCGCCGATGCCCATGCGGGCGGCCTTGAGCACGCGCTCGGTCACGGGGACGGGGCCGGTGAGCATCATGGTGGGGTCGGTGCCGATCTTGGCGGTGGCGCGGATGCGGGCGCGGGGCTTGAGGCCGAGGCGCTCGCCCGCCTCCCTGGAGCCGACGAGGACCGCGGCGGCGCCGTCGACGATGCCGGAGGAGTTGCCGGCGTGGTGGACGTGAGTGACGCGCTCGAGCTCGGGGTATTTGAGGATGGCCACCTTGTCGAAGCCGGGCATGCTCTCGCCGAGGTCCTTGAAGCTGGGCTTCAGGGCGCCGAGGGACTGCATGTCGGTCTCCGGGCGCATGTGCTCGTCCCGGTCGAGGATGGCGAGGCCGTTCTGGTCGCGCACCGTCATCACGGACTTCGCGAAGCGGCCCTCCTCCCAAGCCTTGGCGGCGCGCTTCTGGCTCTCGACGGCGTAGGCGTCGCAGTCGTCGCGGGAGAAGCCGTAGCGGGTGGCGATGACGTCGGCGCCGATGCCCTGGGGCACGAAGTAGCCGCGGAAGGCGAGGGTGGGGTCGGCGGCGACGGCGGCGCCGTCGGAGCCCATCGGCACGCGGCTCATCATCTCGACGCCGCCGGCGACGTAGAGCTCCCCCGCGCCGCCCTTCACCTGGTTGGCGGCGAGGTTCACGGCCTCCATCCCGCTGGCGCAGAAGCGGTTGATGGAGAGGCCGGGGACGCTCTCGTCGTAGCGGGAGTAGAGGACCGCGGAGCGGGCGAGGCAGGCGCCCTGCTCGGCGACCTGGGTGGCGTTGCCCCAGATCACGTCGTCGATCTCGCGGGTGTCGAGGGCGTTGCGGCGGGCGATCTCGTCCAGCACCTCGGCCGAGAGGCGCACCGAGGTCACCTCGTGCAGGCCGCCGTCGGCGCGGCCCTTGCCGCGGGGGGTGCGGACGGCGTCGAAGATGTAGGCGTCGGTCATGGCGGGCTCCCTTCGAGGGGCGGGGGCGTCCGGCGCCGGGGTCGGACGCCGTCGGGGCGGCGCGGCGGCGCGGGCGGCGGCGTCAGGCGAGCCAGAGATACAGCGCGCAGGCGATGACGATCAGGGAGAAGACCGGTCCGGCGGGCTCGAACTGATCACGGTTGCGCGAGTCGATGCCGACCCAGGCGGCGGTCGTGAAGACGAGGATGACCGCGCCCGCGAGCCACCAGATCATCACCCACTTGGAATAGACGATCAGCGCGAGCCAGGCGGCGACCATCACCGCGTCGACGCCGAGGCGGGCCTTGGCGATCGGGCCGAGGGTCGTCCCCTCGGCGGGCCGCCACTCGTCGCGGCGCAGCCAGAACAGGCGGGAGGCGACGGCGGCGGAGAACAGGCCGACGAGCTCGATGATGAATTCGAACATGGCTGGGCGGACCCTCGGCAGGCTCGGTGGCGGGGGCGCGCCGCCCCGGCGGGGCGACGCGCGGCGGAGGGCGGCGTCAGCGGCCGTCGGGCATCAGCTCGTACGGGGCCTTGAAGCCGGGCATGGCGGCGATGCGCTCGGTCAGCGCCACGACGTTGGGGTATTCGCCGAGGTCGAAGGGCAGCTCCTCGCCGTAGTAGAGGTAGCCGACGATCGAGAGGTCGGCGATCGAGAGGCCCGGCGTGGCGACGAACTCCCGGCCCTCGAGCCGCTTGTCGAGCACCTTGAGCGCGGCCTTCATGCGGCCCTGCAGGAAGCCGATGACGTCGGGGTTGCGCTTCTCCTCCGGCATGAAGTGGGCGAGGAAGCGCAGCGGCGCGATGGTGCTCGTGAAGCTGTAGTTGTCCCAGAGCAGCCAGCGCATCACCTCGCGCCGTTCCTCGGGCGAGGACCAGCCGAACCTGCCCTCCTGCTCCACGAGGTAGTCGAGGATCAGGCCGGACTGGGAGAGGACGACGTCGCCGTGCTCGAACACCGGGACCTGGGCCATCTCGTTGATCTGCGCGAACTCGGGCGTGCGGTGCTGGCCGGTGAAGAAGTCCACCTTCACCGCCTCCCAGTCGCAGCCGGCGAGTTCGAGATAGAGGGCGTCCTTGTAGGCGTTGCCGGACTGGGCGAAGCAATGGAGGCGATATTTCGCCATTCTGGGATCCTCCTCGGCGTCGCTTCGGACGCCTGGTGTCTTTCGGGGGGCGACCCGGCCGCCCTGTCGCGGGCGGACGGGCGGGGTCGACGTGGAAGGGCGGTCGCCGCGTCAGAGGCCGCGGGCGATGATCTCCCTCATGATCTCGTTGGTGCCGCCGTAGATGCGCTGCACGCGGGCGTCCTGCCACATCTCGGCGATGGGGTATTCCATCATGTAGCCGTAGCCGCCGAACACCTGCAGGCACTCGTCGATGACCTTGTTCTGCAGGTCCGAGAGCCAGAACTTGGCCATCGCGCCCTCCTCGGCCGTGAGCTCCCCGCGGAGGTGCTTGCGGATGCAGTGGTCGAGATAGGCGCGGGCGACGGTGGTGTCGGTCTTGGCCTGGGCGAGACGGTGGGCGAGGGTCTGCTTCTCGATGATCGGCTTGCCGAAGGCCTCGCGCTGCTTGGCGTAGTCGATGGCGAGGGCGACGGCGCCCTCCATCGCGCCGACGGCGCCGCAGCCGATGATGAGCCGCTCCTGCGGGAGCTGGTTCATCATCTGGAAGAAGCCCTTGTTCTCCTCGCCGCCGAGCAGGTTCTCGGGCGGGACGGGGACTTCGTCGAAGAACAGCTCGGAGGTGTCGGCGGCGTGCAGGCCCGCCTTCTCGAGGTTGCGGCCGCGGCGGAAGCCCTCGGCGCCCTCGGTCTCGACGGCCATGAGGGAGATGCCCTTGGCGCCCTCGTTCGGGTCGGTCTTGCAGGCGACCAGGATCAGGTCGGCGTGCTGGCCGTTGGTGATGAAGGTCTTGGAGCCGGAGACGCGGTAGACGTTGCCGTCCTTCACCGCCTTGGTGCGGATGCGCTGCACGTCGGAGCCGGTGGCGGGCTCGGTCATGGCGAGGGCGCCGATGATCTCGCCGCTGGCCATCTTCGGGAGCCAGCGCTTCTTCTGCTCCTCCGTCCCGTAGGCGAGGACGTAGTGGGCGACGATGCCGGAATGGACGCCGTTGCCCCAGCTCGCGAAGTTCTCGCGGGGCGGGATCATGTTGAGCAGCGCCTCGTGGCCGAAATCGCCGCCGGCGCCGCCCCATTCCTCGGGGATCGAGGCGCAGAGGAGGCCGGCCTCGCCCGCCTCGTTCCAGGCCTCGCGGTCCATCTTGCCGGCCTTGCGCCAGCGCTCGAAGTGCTTCGACCACTTCTCCCGGATGAACTTCGTGGTGAGATCCTCGAGCGCGGCGTGCTCTTCGGTCATCCAGTCGGAACGGGGGGGTTGGAAGCTCATGGCGCGGCGGTCCTCCCTGACGCGGTTTTCGGGCGCATCGTAAGGTCCGCGCGGCGCGAGTCCATCGCGCCGCGCGGCCCCGGGGATCAGAACGCCTCGGCCTCCAGCGCCATGACGGGCTCGGCGCCCGACTTGATGCGCGCGAGGCGCAGGCCCGTCTCCGGCAGCAGGCGGCTCATGTAGTAGCGCCCGGTGCGCAGCTTGGCGCGGTAGAACGCCTCCTCCGTCGTGCCGGCCTCCAGCGCCTCGTGGGCGGCGAGGGCCATCCGGGCCCAGCCGTAGCCGAGGCAGACATGCCCGAAGAGGTGCATGAAGTCGGTCGAGCCGGCGAGCGCCTCGTTCGGGTTCTTCATGCCGTTCTGCATGAAGAACATGCCGGCCTCCTGAAGGTCCTTCGACGCCTGCTTGAGCGGGTCGAGGAAGTCCTTCTTCAGGTCCTCGCGGCCCTCGTGCTCCTTCAGGAAGGTCTTCACGAGCTCGAAGAAGGCCATGACGTGCCTGCCGCCGTCCGCCGCCAGCTTGCGGCCCACGAGGTCCAGCGCCTGCACGCCGTTCGCGCCCTCGTAGATCATGGCGATGCGGGCGTCGCGGACGAACTGGGACATGCCCCATTCCTCGACGTAGCCGTGACCGCCGTAGACCTGCTGGGCCTGCGTCGCCATCTCGTACGCCTTGTCGGTGACGAAGCCCTTGATCACCGGGGTCATCAGGGAGACGAGCCCCTCGGCGGCCTTGTCGTCCTCGCGGTGGGCGCGGTCGATCAGGGTCGCGCCCCAGAGGGCGAACATGCGCGCGCCCTCCACGAACGCCTTCTGGTCGAGCAGCATGCGCCGGATGTCGGGATGGACGATGAGCGGGTCGGCGGGCTGGTCGGGCTCGGCGGCGCCGGTGACGGCGCGGCCCTGACGGCGGTCGAGCGCGTAGTCGCGGGCGTTCTCGTAGGCGACGGCGGCCTGGGAGAGGCCCTGCAGGCCGACGCCGATGCGCGCCTCGTTCATCATGGTGAACATGGCGCGGAGGCCCTTGTGCGCCTCGCCGACCAGCCAGCCGGTCGCGTCGTCGTAGTTCATCACGCAGGTGGCGTTGCCGTGGATGCCCATCTTCTCCTCGAGCTTGCCGCAGGTGACGCCGTTGCGGGGGCCGAGGGAGCCGTCCTCGTTCACGAGGACCTTCGGCACGATGAAGAGGGAGATGCCCTTCACGCCGTCGGGCCCGCCGGGGATCTTCGCCAGCACCAGGTGGACGATGTTCTCGGCCATGTCGTGCTCGCCGGCCGAGATGAAGATCTTCTGGCCGGTGACGCGGTAGGAGCCGTCGTCCTGCGGGACGGCCTTGGTGCGCAGGAGGCCGAGATCGGTGCCGCAGTGGGGCTCGGTCAGGTTCATGGTGCCGGTCCATTCGCCGGAGACCATCTTCGGCAGCCAGGTGGCCTTCTGCTGGTCCGAGCCGTGGGCGCGGATCGCGGAATAGGCGCCGTGGGTGAGGCCGGGATACATCATCAGCGCCATGTTGGCGGCGGAGTGCATCTCTCCGACCGCGGTGGCGAGGACGAAGGGCATGCCCTGGCCGCCGTAGTCGGGATCGCAGTCGAGCCCGGTCCAGCCGCCTTCGCGCAGGGTGTCGAAGGCCGCCTTGAAGCCCTCCGGCGTGCGGACGACGCCGTTCTCGAGCACGCAGCCCTGCCGGTCGCCGATCCGGTTGAGCGGGGCGAGCACCTCGGAGGCGATCTTGCCGGCTTCCTCGAGGATCGCGCCGGTGAAGGCGGGATCGAGTTCGTCGTAGCCCGTGATGCCGGCCTCGTGGACCTTCAGCGCCTCGTGCAGGACGAAGGCGTAGTCGCGGAGCGGGGGGGTGTAGGTCGGCATCTGAAGTCTCCCTGAAGCGCGGCGGAGGGCCGGGACGGCGGCCGTTTCCCGAAAATCTGCGCCGGCCCCCGACGGGAGGCCGGACGCACTTTGCCTACGGCCCGCCGCAGGGGGCGGGCCGGGCGGAACGGCCGAAGCCGTTCCGGAACCGGGTCGCGCGGACGCCGGCGCGGGGCCGGCGCCGCGGGCTCACTCGGCGGCCGACCGGGAGATCACGCCGCGCTCGGCGAGGACCCGCTCGCCCCAGGCGATGCTGTCCTCGAGGTCCCTGATCGCCTCGTCGAGCTCCGCGCGCTGGGCGCGCATCGCGTCGAGGCGGACCAGCGCCCGCTCGTAGGTGCGGGCGATCTGGGTGGTCTGCTGGTCGCCGATCTCGTAGAGGTCGAGCAGTTCCTTGATCTCGTCGAGGCTGAAGCCGAAGCGCTTGCCGCGCAGGATCAGCGTCAGGCGCGCCTTGTCGCGCTTGGTGAAGAGGCGCCGCTGCCCTTCCCGCTTCGGGTGCAGGAGCTCCTTGTATTCGTAGAAGCGCAGGGTGCGGGGGGTGACGTCGAACTCGGCGCACATCTCGCCGATGGTGGTGTAGGTTTCGGTCATGTTCCGTCTGATGAGTCGTTCGGGCTGTTTCATGGCTCCCTCAAACATGGGTTGACGTGAGCGTCAAGTTCAAGGGGCGCCGCGTTCGGCGGCGGTCACGCTCGCGCGAACCGGCCCCGGCGCTGGACCGGCGGCGCCCCGCCGGGCTAGAGCGTCCGGGCCGATCCCTCGCCGTCGCGGAGACCGTTCGACATGGCCGAAGACGACGGGCCGCCCGCGCCCGACCCGACCGGAGAGCCCGATCCCGACCGCATCGCCGAGATCGGGCGACGCTTCGTCGGCGCGATCCCGTGGTCGAAGGCGCTCGGCATGGAGCTGCTGGCGCTGCATCGGGGCGTCGCCGAGATGCGCACGCCCTACGACGCGCGTTTCGTGGGCGACGCGGCGACGGGGGTGCTGCACGGGGGCGTGCTGACGGCGCTGCTCGATTCCTGCTCCGGCGCGGCGGTGATGAGCCATCCGAGCGGGCCGCTCGGCACCGCGACGATCGACCTCAGGATCGACTACATGCGGGCCGCGCGCCCCGGAAAGGCGGTGACGGCGCGGGCCGAGTGCCACCGCGCCACGCGCTCCGTCGCCTTCGTGCGCGCCGTCGCCTACGAGGACGATCCGGAGGATCCGGTCGCCACCTCCACCGGCGCCTTCACCATCGAGCGGGGGCCGGCATGAGCCGCGCGCGCCCGGAGCCGGTGCAGGTCGTCAAGGCGCGGCGCGACGCGGCGCTGGCGACGCTGGTCGAGGGGCTGCCCTTCGCGCGCTTCCTCGGCGTCGGGTTCGAGCGGATGGGCGACGAGCTGACCGCGCAGCTGACCTACGACGACCGCATCATCGGAAACCCGATGCTGCCGGCGATCCACGGCGGCGCGACGGGCGCGTTCCTGGAGATCGCGGCGCAGGTGGAGCTGGCCTGGGCCGCGGTGTGGGAGCGGATGGAGGCCGGCGGCGAGGCCGCGGCGGCGATCGAGCGGGGCGAGTTCCCGCCGATGCCCAAGACCATCGACTTCACCGTGGACTATCTGCGCGCCGGTCTGCCGCGGGACGCCTACGCCCGCGCCACCATCAACCGGGCGGGTCGGCGCTACGCCTCGGTGCGGGTGGAGGCCTGGCAGGACGAGCGCGGGCGGCCCTTCGCCGCGGCGACCGGCCACTTCCTGATGCCGGAGGCGGGCGCGGCGCGGAAGGCCGGGGGGGCGTGAGCGAGGTTCCCGCGGGGGCGGGCGCGGCGGAGACGCGGCTGAGCAACCGGCGGGTGCTGGCGATCGCGCTGCCGATCCTGCTCTCCAACGTCACGGTGCCGCTTCTGGGCGCGGTCGACACCGCCGTCATCGGGCAGCTCGGCCGCGCCGCGCCGATCGCGGCGGTGGGGCTGGGCGCGACGGCGACGCATTTCGTCTACTGGATGTTCGGGTTCCTGCGGATGGGCACCTCGGGCCTCGTCGCGCAGGCGAGCGGGGCGGGCGACGCGGCGGAGACCGGCGCGCTGCTGACGCGCGCGCTGATCGTGGCGCTGGGCGCGGGGCTGGCCTTCGTCCTGCTGCAGGTCCCGATCGTGGCGGGCGCGATGGCGCTCTCGCCCGCCGACGCGGAGGTGGAGGCGATGGCCGCCGCCTATCTCTCGATCCGGCTCTGGGGGGCGCCCTTCGCGATCTCGGTCTACGCGCTGACCGGCTGGCTGATCGCGATGGAGAACACGCGCGGCGTGCTCTGGACGCAGGTCGGCATGAACGCGCTCAACGCCGGGCTCTCGGCGCTGTTCGTGCTGGGCTTCGGCTGGGGGGTGGAGGGGGTGGCGGCCGCCACGGTGATCGCGGAGGCGTTCGGGGCCGCGGTGGGCCTCCGGCTCTGCCGCTCGGCCTTCGCCGGGGACCAGTGGCGGGACCTGAAGCGGGTGTTCGACCCGGCGCGGGTGCGGCGGATGGCCGAGGTGAACGGCGACATCATGCTCCGCTCGGCGCTGCTGGAGATCGGCTTCGCCTTCTTCATCTTCCAGTCGCCGCAGTTCGGGACGGCGGTGCTGGCGGCGAATCACGTCCTGTTCCGGTTCTTCGAGATCACCGCCTATGCGCTGGACGGCTTCGCCTTCGCGGCGGAGAGCCTGGTGGGCCGGGCCTTCGGCGCGCGCCGGCCGGCGGCGCTGAGGCGGGCGGCGCGGCTCGCCAGCCTCTGGGGGCTGGTGGCGACGGGCCTGCTTTCGGCCGCGTTCCTCCTCTTCGGCGAGGCGATCGTGGCGCTGATGACCACGGCCGAGGACGTGCGCGCCGCGGCGGGCGAGTTCCTGCCCTGGATCGCGCTGGCGCCGGTCCTCGGCCTGCCGGCCTTCATGCTGGACGGCATCTTCATCGGCGCGACGCGCACGCGGGACATGCGCAACGGCATGCTGATCTCGGTCGTGATCTATCTCGCGGCCTGGGCGGCGCTGACGCCGGTCTTCGGGGCGCACGGGCTCTGGGCCGCGCTGCTGGTGTTCTTCGGCGCGCGCGGCGTGACGTTGGGCCTGCGCTACCCGGCGTTGGAGCGGGCGGCGGGCTGAAGCGTCAATGCGCGGCGCCGAGGCCGCCGACCAGCATCAGCGCGGCCGCGACCGCGAGCGCGGCCGCGCCGCCGGCGAGGCGGACGAAGCCGACCTCCCGCCCCTCCGGCGGAAACAGGCGGGCGAGGCCGACGACCAGCGCCGCCACGCCGAGGCCGAACTGCGCGGGGCCGCCGAGCATCCCGGCGTTGAGTCGCTGCAGGCCGATCAGCAGCGCCATGGCGGCGGCGACGCCCGCGACGAGGCAGAGCGTCCGGAGCGCGAGCAGGGCGACGCCGCGGCGATGGGTGTGGAGTTCGGTCATGGCGTCCTCCGATGTCGAAGACGGACGTCACCCTACGTCAAATCGACAGGTTCCGCCGTGACGAAGATCACAGGCGGGGACGCGGCGGCGTCAGAGGAAGCTCTGCGGGTCGACGTCGACGCGCACGGTGACGCCGGGCTCCGGCCTGACGGCGTCGCGCCAGGCGCGGAGGGCGGACTGCAGCGGGGCGCTGCGCGGCGACTTCGCCAGAAGGCGGAAGCGGTGGCGTCCTCGGATGCGCGCGATCGGCGCCGGGGCGGGGCCGTAGAGCGTCGCGCCGATCGCCGCGAAGGGTTCCGTCAGCCGGCCCAGCGCCTCGGCCGTGCGGCGGGCCCGCGCCTCGTCGGGGCCGGAGACGACGACGCCGGCATAGCGTCCGTAGGGCGGCGCCCCGGCGTCGCGGCGGCGAGCGGCCTCCTCGCGCAGGAACGCCTCCTCGTCGCCGTCGAGCAGGGCGGCGATGGCCGGATGCTCCGGCGCGTGGGTCTGCAGAAGCGCCTCGCCCGGGCGGTCCGCCCGCCCGGCGCGTCCGGCGACCTGGCGCATCAGCTGGAAGGTCCGCTCGGCCGCGCGCAGGTCCCCGCCCTTGAGGCCGAGATCGGCGTCGACCACGCCCACGAGGGTCAGGCCGGGGAAGTTGTGGCCCTTGGCGACGAGCTGGGTGCCGACGATCAGGTCCGCCTCGCCCCGCGCCACGGCGGCGATTCGGGCGCGGAGCGCCGTCGCGCTCTCGGCGATGTCGGAGGAGATGACGGCCAGCCGCGCCTCCGGCCAGCGCGCCGCCGCCTCCTCCGCCAGCCGCTCCACCCCCGGGCCGACGGGGGCGAGCCGGTCCTCCGCGTCGCAGGCGGGGCAGCGCGGCGGGATCCGCCGCTCGAAGCCGCATTGGTGGCACATCAGGCGGGCGCGGAAGCGGTGCTCGACCAGCGTCGCGTCGCAATGCGGGCAGCCCACGGGCTCGCCGCAGGCGCGGCAGACGGTGACGGGCGCGTAGCCGCGGCGGTTGAGGAAGAGGAGCGCCTGCTCGCCCCGCTCCAGCCGCGCCGTCACGGCGGCGACCAGCGGCGGCGCGATCCAGCGGCCCTTGGCGGGCGGATCGGCGCGCAGGTCGATCGCCCGGATCGCGGGCATCACGGCGGGGCCGAAGCGCTCCGGCAGGTCGAGGCGGGCGTATTTGCCGGCCTCCGCGTTGGCCCAGGTCTCGAGGCTCGGCGTGGCGGAGGCCAGCACCACGGCGGCCCCGGTGCAGGCCGCCCTCAGCACGCCCATGTCGCGCGCGTTGTAGAGCGCGCCCTCCTCCTGCTTGTAGGCGGTGTCGTGCTCCTCGTCGACGATCACCAGCCCGAGATCCGCGAAGGGCAGGAACAGGGCGGAGCGGGCGCCGGCGACCACCCGAGCCTCGCCCGCCGCCACGGCGCGCCAGCAGCGGCGGCGGTCGCGCTCGCCCACGGCGGAATGCCACTCGGCGGGCAGGGCGCCGAAGCGGGCGACGAACCGGTCGAGGAAGGCGTCGGTCAGCGCGATCTCCGGCAGCAGGATCAGCGCCTGTCGGCCCTGGCGGAGGCACTCGGCCACGGCCTCGAGATAGACCTCGGTCTTGCCGGAGCCGGTGACGCCGCGCAGCAGCGTGGTGGAGTAGCGCCGGGCGGCGACGGCGCCCTGCAGCGCCGCCGCGGCCTCGGCCTGCGCCGGCGAGAGGGGGCGCGGCGCGGCCTCCGGGTCGAGCGCGGGATAGGGCGCGTCGCGCGGGGCGGCCCGCGGCGCCAGCGCCCCGGCCTCGACCAGTCCCTTGACCACGCCGGAGGAGACGCCGGCGGCGCGCGCCAGCTCCGCCGGGCTCGGCGGCGCGTCGGCGGCGTCGAGCGCGTCGAGGACCCGGGCGCGGGCGTCGGTCAGCCGCTCGGGCGTCGTGCGCCCGCGCGCCAGCACGGTGCGGGTTCCGGGCGGCTCCGCGAGGCCGGGCGCGCGGGTCGCGAGGCGCAGGACCATGCCGCGCTCGGTCAGCGTGTAGTCGGCGACGCGGTCGAGGAAGTCCCGCGTCTCGGCCGGCATCGGCGGCAGGGGGACGCGGGCGCCGGCGGCGCGCACCTTGTCGGGCGGGTGATCGCCCGATCCCGGCCCCCAGACCACGCCGAGATGCGCGTTGGGGCCGACCCGCACCGCCACCCAGTCGCCGGGCGCGACCCCGCCCTCCGGCGCGCGGTAGTCGAGCGTCCGGTCGAAGGGGAGCGGCGCGAGCACCGCGATCAGCGCGCCTTCGGGGAAGCGCCCGTCGGGTCCGGCCCCGGAGGGCGGCGGGCCGAGATCGAGCGCCGGCGCGCGGGCCGGGCCGCCGCCGGACGACGCCTTGCGGCCGCGGGCTGCGTCCGTCATGCCACGCTCCGGGCCCGCCGGCCGGGCCGCCGTCGCCGAAGCGGTGACGAGGGCGCGGCCGTTGCGTTAGGCTCCGACTCAACTTCGGCTGACAAGAGGCTGCGGCGCATGAAGTTCTTCGTGGACACGGCAGAAATCGACGAGATCCGGGCGCTGGCCGCCACGGGCATGGTCGACGGCGTCACCACCAACCCCTCCCTGATCGCCAGGTCGGGGCGCGACATCGCCGAGGTGACGAAGGAGATCTGCGATCTCGTCCCCGGCCCGGTGAGCGCCGAGGTGGCGGCGACCGAGGCGGAGCAGATGATCGCCGAGGGGCGCAAGCTCGCGGGGATCGCGGACAACATCGCGGTCAAGGTGCCGCTGACCTGGGACGGCCTGCGCGCCTGCAAGACGCTGTCGGACGAGGGGAGGATGGTCAACGTGACCCTCTGCTTCTCGGCGCCTCAGGCGCTGCTGGCGGCGAAGGCGGGGGCGAGCTTCGTCTCGCCGTTCATCGGCCGGCTGGACGACGCCGGCCTCGACGGCATGGAGCTGATCGCCGACATCCGCCAGATCTTCGACAACTATCATTTCGAGACGGAGATCCTCGCCGCCTCGATCCGCACCGTGAACCATGTGAAGGACGCCGCCAAGATGGGCGCCGACGTCGCGACCATGCCGCCGGCGACGCTGCGCGCGCTCGCCTCGCATCCGCTGACCGACAAGGGGCTGGCCGCGTTCCTCGCCGACTGGGCGAAGACCGGGCAGAGCATCCTGTGAGCGGGGAGGCGGCGGAGGCCGCGCCGGTCGCGGACCCGCGCGCGGCGCTGAAGGCGGCGGTGATGGCCGACCCCGCGGCGGTGCTGGAGGACGCGGATCTGGTGCGCGCGCTGCTGGCCGCGCACCCGGCGGAGGCGCCGGCGGGCGCGCGCAAGGTGGTGGACCTGCGCGGGGCGCTCCTCGACCGGCTGGAGGGGCGGCTTTCGCGCCTCGAGGAGACGCATCGGACGGTGGTGGCGGCGGCCTGGGAGAACCTCGCCGGGGCGCAGTCGATCCACCGGGCGGCGCTGGCGGTGCTGGAGCCGACGGCGTTCTCCGGCGTGCTGACGGCGCTGCGGGCTGAGATCCCCGGCATCCTCGGCGTCGATGCGGTGCGCGTGGCGCTGGAGACCGAGAGCGGCGGCGCGATCGACCCGCCGCTGGTGGCGCTGGCGCCGGGCGAGGTCGCGGCGCTGCTGGCGCCGGGGCGCGAGGCGGACGGGCCGGAGCGGAGCGTGGCGCTGCGCCCGATCGGGCCCGATTCGGCGCGGCTGTTCGGGCCGGAGGTGGCGACGCTGGGCTCGGAGGCGCTGGTGCGGCTGGATTTCGGCCCGCGGGCGCGGCCGGGGCTGCTCGCCTTCGGGGCGCGCGATCCGGAGCGCTTCACGCCGGACCAGGCGGGCGACCTGCTCGAGTTCTTCGGCGGGGTCGTGGCGCGGGCCGTGCGGCGCTGGGTCTCCGCCGCGTGACCCCGGCCGGCGTCGCGCCCTTCGGCGGGGGCTGCGCCGCTCGGGGGGATCGACCCCCCTCGCGCCGCCGCCGATCCGCCACGGGCGGATCCGCGAGGGGCGCCCGGCCCGGGGCGGGGGGCGGCGGGTGAGCGCAGGCGCTGGTGGCGGGCCGCCGGCCGCGCATGCGGCGGCGGAGGCGCTGGTGACGCGCTGGCTGCGCTGGATGGGCGCGGGGCGCGGGGCCTCTCCGGCGACGCTGGCGGCGTATCGGCGCGACGTGAAGGGCTTCCTCGCCTTCCTGACGGGGCATCTGGGCGAGGCGCCGGCGCCGCGGGCGCTGGCCGGGATCGGGACCGGAGAGCTGCGCGCCTGGATGGCCTCCGAGCGGGGGCGCGGGCTTTCGGCCCGGTCGCTGGCGCGGCGGCTCTCGGCGGTGCGGAGCTTCTTTCGCTGGCTGGCGGAGGCGGAGGGGATCGAGGCGCCGCGGGTTCTGGCGGCGCGCGGGCCGAAGGCGCCGGCCCGGCTGCCGCGCCCGGTGGAGGCGGAGGCGGCGCGCGCGCTGATCGCCCCGGAGGACGCCGCCGACTGGACGGCGCTGCGCGACGCCGCCGTGCTGACGCTGCTCTGGGGCTGCGGGCTGCGCATCTCGGAGGCGCTGGCGCTGAGCGGCCGCGACGCGCCGCTGCCGGAGACGCTGCGCGTCCGCGGCAAGGGCGGGCGGGAGCGGATCGTGCCGGTGCTGCCGGCGGCGCGGGCGGCGGTGGAGACGTATCGCGCCGCCTCGCCCTGGCCCGAGGCGCCGGACCTCGCGCTGTTCCGCGGCGCGAGGGGCGGGGCCTTGTCGCCCCGCATGGTGCAGAAGCGGATGGAGCGGGCGCGGCAGGCGCTGGGCCTGCCGGCCTCGGCCACGCCGCACGCGCTGCGCCACGCCTTCGCGACGCATCTGCTCTCTGCCGGGGGGGATCTCAGGGCGATCCAGGCTCTGCTGGGTCATGCGAGCCTGTCGACGACGCAGGTCTACACCGGCGTCGACGAGGCCCGGCTGATGGAGGTCTACGCCGCCGCCCATCCCCGGGCGTGAGCGTCCGGTCTCGGTCGGAGACGGCGTTGACGGACGACGGCGCCGAACGGATGATCTGTGCGTGACGAGATGGCGAAGGGACCGCGAGATGCCGAAGATCGGCGAGGAGGAGCGCAGGCTGGTCGAGGCCCGCATGGCGATGCAGGAGGTCGCGGCGCTCACCAACAAGGCGGTCGAGACGACGCAGTTCCGCGACAAGGTTCTGGCGCGCTCGCGGATCGGCAGGCTTCGCCATGGCGACGCCGACGGCTGGCGCAAGGACCGGTCCGTGCGCCGGCGCGTGGACGCCAGGCTCGATGCGGCGGTCGCACGGCTTCGCGACGCCAATCTGAACATCAATTTCAAGGCGCAGGAGTTCTTCGGCGATACGAAGTGGGGCGACAAGTACACCACGAAGTTCGAGACGATGCGCCCGACAGGCGCTCCGATGGGGGACACGCGGAACGACGTCGAGATGAAGATGTTCCGCTACGCCGAAAAACTGGGGATCAAGAGGAAGAAGGCGAGCAAGGGCGAGATCTGCGCCTACCGTCGGATCGAACGTTACGCCGACCTCACGAGTGACGATTTCCGCGGCTTGGTCAGGCCGCGCTATTGCTCGGTCAACTATCCGGACCTGATCGACGGCATGGGCGCGCAGTGGGGCCGCTCGCATTTCGTTCTGGCGGATTGGCTCAAGCCGAACATGACCTTCATCCACACCGACAGCTTCGACGACGTGTCGAGCGCCCGGGACGTCATGGCGAAATGCGCGAACGACGGAGCCCATGTGCAGGGCACGAAGATGGCGACCTACCACGCCATGCGCCGGCTGGTCGCCAACATGTCGGATCCGATGCTCAGCCTTCTGATCGACGTGGTGGACGGCAAGTTCACCAAGGGTCAGACCTGCGCCGCGGCCAAGACGGCCTACCGTCTCGGCTCGACGTCGTACGTCGAGGGGCATGTCCACGCGGAAATGCCGTTCGCGTCGGCGTTCCGCAAGGTGCGGATCTGCAAGGCCGAGGCGGACGCGGAGAAGAGCGTCCGCAAGAACGTCAGGAAGTTCCTCGACAAGTTCGACGTCGAGGTGGAATTCTTCTGAGCCGGGGGACGCGCGGGCCGGACGCGATGTTCGCCGCCCGCGCGCCCCGGGCCGCGCTCAACCGCCGAGGCGCGTCTCGAGGAAGTCGCTGAAGGCCTCCCAGCTCTCGATGTCGGCGCGCTCCTGATAGCGGTCGGAGCCGAAGACGGTGAAGGCGTGCGGGGCGCCGGAATAGACCTGGATCTCGTAGGTCGTCTCCGCCCCTTCCAGCTCCCGCGACAGCGCCGCCACGTCGTCCATCGTGATCGAGCTGTCGGCGCCGCCGTGCATCACCAGGATCGGCGGCGTATCGGACGAATAGCCCTGACCCTCGGGCGTCGAGAGGCCGCCGTGGAAGGTCGCGTATCCCTCGACGTCGTCGCCGAGGCCGCCCCGCGCCATCTCCAGCACCGCGGCGCCGCCGAAGCAGTAGCCCATCGCGACGACGCTCTCGGCGGTGCTCGCCACCCGCGCGGCGACCAGCCCGCCCTCGAGCAGCGCGCGCATCCGCGCGCGATCGCCGTAGAGCGCGCCGGTGGCGGCGCGGCGGTGCTCCATCGTCTCGGTCGGCGTGTCCGGGCCGAAGAGGTCCACGGCGAAGGCGTCGTAGCCCATTTCGGCCAGCATCCCGGCGCGGCGCTTCTCGTAGTCGGTCAGCCCGTCCCAGTCGTGCACGATCAGGACCAGGCCGCGGGGCGCGTCGACCCCTTCGAACCAGCCGACGAAGGTCTCTCCGCCGACCTCGTAGCGGACCTCCTCGGCCGGCGCGGGCGCGGCGGCGAGCGCGAACGCGGCGGCGGCGACGATGCGGATCATGGCGGACCTCCCTGACTTGTCCCCTTCCGACATTAGCCCCCTGCGCACGCCGGTCCAGCCGGCTCTTCCCCTCGGAGCGCGAGATGATAACGTCCCCGCAAACCATGTCTCAGGGAGGACGGACCATGATCGGGGCCATGCAGGACTGGCCGCTGCGCGTCTCCACCATCATCGACCATGCCGCGCGCTATCACCCGGACCGGGCGGTGCGGGGCCGCACGGCCGAGGGCGGCATGGCCGAGTCGACCTGGAGCGGCATCCGCGCGCGGGCGCTCAAGGTCGCGCAAGGGCTCGTCAAGCTCGGCCTGAAGCCGGGCGAGGCCGTCGGGGTGATGGCCTGGAACACGCCGCGGCACATGGAGGTGTGGTACGGCGTCTCCGGCGCGAACTGCATCCTGCACACGCTGAACCCGCGTCTGTTCGAGGAGCAGCTCGACTACATCGTCAACCACGCCGAGGACCGCGTCATCATGGTCGACGCGGACCTGGTGCCGGTGATCGAGCGGCTGCTGCCCAAGCTGGGCGGCGTGCGCCACTACATCGTCCTCACCGACCGCGCGCACATGCCGGAGACGACGCTTCCGGGCGCGATCTGCTACGAGGAGTGGGTGGAGGAGCAGGACGGCGACTTCGCCTGGGCGCCGGGCGACGAGCGCGACCCCTGCGGGCTCTGCTACACCTCCGGCACCACGGGCAACCCGAAGGGCGTGCTCTACGAGCATCGCTCCAACGTGCTGCACGCGCTCTACGCCTCGCACCCCGACTGCCTCGGCCTCTCCTCGCGCGACGTGATCATGCCGGTGGTGCCGCTCTTTCACGCCAACGGCTGGGGCCTCGCCTACACGGCCCCGCTCTCGGGCTCGGCGATGGTGATGCCGGGCCGGGACATGAGCTCCCCCGCGCTCTACGAGATGCTGGAGACCGGCGTGACGGTGACGGCGGCGGTGCCGACGATCTGGCTCGCCATGCTGCAGCACCTGCGCAAGGAGGGGCTGACGTTCTCCAGCCTCAAGCGCACGGTGATCGGCGGCTCCTCCTGCCCGCGGGCGGTGATCGAGGCGTTCCAGAAGGAATACGGCGTCTTCGTCGTCCACGCCTGGGGCATGACCGAGACCTCGCCCCTCGGCACCGTCTGCACCTTCACGCCGGAGGTGGCGGACCTCGACGAGGCCGGGAAGCTGCAGGTGCAGACCTCGGTCGGCCACCCGCCCTACGGCGTCGACATCAAGATCGTGGACGACGACGAGAAGGAGATCGCCTGGGGCTCCGGCGAGCAGGGACGGCTGCTGATCCGCGGGCCGGGCGTGGTCAAGCGCTACCACCAGAAGGACGAGGACGCGGTGGGCGAGGGCCAGTGGTTCGACACCGGCGACGTCGCGACCATCGACCCGAACGCCTATGTGCGAATCACCGACCGCTCCAAGGACGTGATCAAGTCGGGCGGGGAGTGGATCAGCTCCATCGACCTCGAGAACGCGGCCGTCAGCCATCCGCAGGTGGCCGAGGCGGCGGCGATCGGCGTGCCGCATCCGAAATGGTCGGAGCGGCCGATCCTGTGCGTCGTCGGCGTCGACGGCGCGCGGCCGCCGAAGGAGGAGATCCTGGCCCTGATCGGCGAGCACTTCGCCAAGTGGCAGCTGCCCGACGACGTCATCTACCTCGACGCCCTGCCGCATACCGCGACGGGCAAGATCTCGAAGCTGGAGCTTCGCAGGAAGCTCCAGGCCATGGGCTACGAACATCCGGAGGCCGCGTGATGGCCGAGCACGCCTACATCTACGACGCGATCCGCACGCCCCGCTCCAAGGGCAAGCCGGACGGAACCCTGCACGAGGTCAAGCCGATCGACCTCGTGACCTCGCTTCTGACCGAGATGCAGGGGCGCCACGACCTCGACACGAGCCGCGTCGACGACGTGATGCTCGGCTGCGTGATGCCGGTGGGCGAGCAGGGCGGAGTGCTGCCCAAGATCGCCCTGCAGAAGGCCGGCTGGGCCGAGAGCGTGGCGGGCGCGCAGGTCAACCGCTTCTGCGCCTCGGGCCTCGACACGGTGAACACCGCCGCGGCCAAGGTGGCCTCGGGCTGGGAGGATCTGGTCGTCGCCGGCGGCTACGAGAGCATGAGCCGCGTGCCGATGGGCTCGGACGGCGGGCCGATGGCCGAGGACCCGGAGACCAACATCAGGACCGGCTTCGTGCCGCAGGGCATCGGCGCCGACCTGATCGCGACGATGGAGGGCTGGAGCCGCGACGACGTCGACGCCTTCGCGGTGCGCTCCCAGAAGAACGCGGCGCATGCGCGGGATTCGGGCTGGTTCGACCGCTCCGTGGCGCCGGTGCGCGACGAGAACGGCCTCGCGATCCTGGAGCGGGACGACTTCATCAAGCCCGACACCGACATGCAGAAGCTCGGCGCCCTGAAGGCGAGCTTCGCGGCGATGGGCGAGGCGGGCTACGACGCCATCGCGCTGCGCAAGTATCCGGAGGTGGAGCGCATCGACCACGTCCACACGCCGGGCAACTCCTCGGGCATCGTCGACGGGGCCTCGCTGGTGCTGCTCGGGAACGAGAAGGCGGGCAAGGAGCTCGGGCTGACGCCCCGCGGCCGCGTGGTCTCCATCGCGCTGACCGCGACGGAGCCGACGATCATGCTGACCGGCCCCGGCCCGGCCTCGAGGAAGGCGCTGGCCAAGGCCGGGCTGACCATCGACGACATCGACCTGGTGGAGATCAACGAGGCCTTCGCCTCGGTGGCGCTGCGGCTTCAGCGGGACCTCGACGTGCCGGACGAGAAGCTGAACGTGGTCGGCGGCGCCATCGCCATGGGCCACCCGCTCGGCGCCACGGGCGGCTGCCTGATCTCGACCATGCTCGACGAGCTGGAGCGGCGGAACCTGAAGCGCGCGCTCCTCTGCATGTGCGTCGGCGGCGGCATGGGCATCGCCTCGATCATCGAGCGGGTCTGAGGACGCGGCGGGGCGTCTTCCGGGCGCCCCGCACGCGCGGGAACGATACCAGAACAACGACCCCCCGAGGGAGGGACTCCAAGCCATGTTCCGCTACGAGAAGGACGGAGACGGAATCGTCGTCGTCACCATGGACATGCCCGGCGGCGCCAACGTGATGAACGCCGCCTACCGCGACGCGATGAAGGAGACGGTCGAGAGGCTCGAGGCCGAACAGGGGCTTGCGGGCGTCGTCTTCGCCTCCGCCAAATCCACCTTCTTCGCCGGCGGCGACCTGACGATGCTGGTGGCCGAGACCGAGGCCGGCGCCGACTTCTTCGCCTGGGTGGAGGAGGGCAAGGGCTTCCTCCGCCGGCTGGAGAGGCTCCCGGTTCCGGTGGTCGCCGCCATCAACGGCGCCGCGCTCGGCGGAGGCTACGAGATATGCCTCGCCTGCAACCGCCGCATCGTGGTGAACGATCCGAAGGCGACGGTCGGCGTGCCGGAGGTGACGCTCGGTCTCCTGCCCGGCGCCGGCGGCTGCGTCCGAATTCCGGCGCTGATCGGGCTGGAGAAGGCGCTTCCCGTGCTTCTGCGGGGCCGGCCGCACAAGCCGGAGGAGGCGCTGAAGCTCGGCCTCGTCGACGAGATGGTGCCGACGCGGGAGGATCTGATCCCCGCCGCCAAGGACTGGATCAAGGCCAGCCCGGACTCGGCCGTGCAGCCTTGGGACCGCAAGGGTTTCGTGCATCCCGGCGGCGGCGCGCAGCACCCCAAGGTGCGCCAGGTCATCGCCTTCGCGCCGACCATGCTGATCAAGGAGACGCGGGGCCTGATCCCGGCGCCCGAGGCGATCCTCGACGTCGCCGCGAACTCGCTCCGCATGAGCTTCGATTCGGCCCTGCGCTTCGAGAGCCGGCGCTTCTGCGGCGTGGTGCGCTCGCAGGAGGCGAAGAACATGACCACGGCGTTCTTCTTCCAGATGCAGGCGCTGAACAAGGGCGGCTCCCGCCCCGAAGCGCCGCGCTGGGCGCCGAAGAGCTCCGCGGTGCTGGGCGCCGGGATGATGGGCTCGGGCATCGCCCATGCGCACGCGACGCGCGGGATCTCGGCGGTGGTGACGGATCGCAGTCCGGAGAAGGCGGAGGGCGGGCGCGAAAAGGCGGTGGCGCTGCTGGACGGGGCCGCGAAGAAGGGCCGGCTGAGCGCGGAGCGGCGCGACGCGGCGGCGAAGCTGCTCTGCGCCTCGACCAACGACGCGCTCGGCACGCCCGACGTGATCGTCGAGGCGGTGTTCGAGGACCTCGCGCTCAAGGAGAGGATCATCGCCGAGACCTTTCCGGCACTGGCGGAGGGGGGGATCTACGGCTCCAACACCTCGACGCTGCCGATCGGCCTGCTGGCCGAGGCCTGCCCGGAGCCGGAGCGGTTCGTGGGGCTGCACTTCTTCTCGCCGGTCGAGAAGATGAGGCTGGTGGAGATCATCCGGGGCGAGAAGACCTCCGACGAGACGCTGGCCAAGGCGTTCGACTACGTGCAGGCGATCGGCAAGATCCCGGTGGTGGTCAACGACGGGCGCGGCTTCTTCACCTCGCGCGTCTTCGGCACCTATCTCGACGAGGGCTGCGCGCTTCTGCGCGACGGCGCCTCGCCGGCGCTGATCGAACGGGCCGGCTGGGTCGCCGGGATGCCGGTCGGCCCGCTGCAGGTGTTCGACGAGGTCTCGCTCGAGCTCTCCAACAAGGTGGCCGAGGCGCACCGGATGCTGGACGAGCGCCTCGGCGTCGAGAACGGCTTCCCGGCCGACAAGACCGCGACGGCCGCGGTGGTCGCGAAGATGCTCGCGGCCGGGCGCGGCGGCCGACACTACGGCGGCGGCTTCTACGACTACGGCGAGGGGGGGCGGCGGCTCTGGCCCGGCCTCTCGGATCTCGCCGAGCGGTCGGAGGCCGTGACGCTGGAGGAGGCGCGCGACAGGCTGCTCTACCGCATGTCGCTGGAGACGCTGCGCTGCCTCGAGGAAGGCGTGCTGACCTCGGAACGGGACGGCAACATCGGCTCGATCTTCGCCTTCGGCTTCCCGGCCTCGACCGGCGGGGCGATCCAGTTCGCGCGCGGCGAGGGGCTGGAGGCGTTCCGGAGCCGGGCGGAGACGCTGACCCAGCGCTGGGGCGCGCGATTCGCGCCGCCGGCGGACGCGCTCGCGCGGCTGTCGCGGAGCGACGCGCTGGCGGCCTGAAACCGCACCGAAACGGAACGAAAGGGCGGCGGAGCGGGCTCCGCCGCCCTTTTCTGTTCATTCGGGCTTCATTTCCTGCTAGCGTGCGCCGAGTGTCGTCAGTCCGCGTGAGTTTTCATGGCCGCGAAGCGTATCCGCCGGGATCACGAGCCCATCGCCGAGCTGTTCGGCGACGTGGTTCAGGACCGCCCCGCCTTCCTCTTCGACGACGACGCGAGCGCGCCCGAGCCGGACGCGCCCGATCCGGCCCGCGTCGAGGACGAGGCCGGCCCGCCCGAGGCGCCCCCGGCCCCGCCGGCCGAGGCCGCGCCGCCCCCGCGCGGCGGCGCCCCGGCGCGCTCCGGCGACGTGCTGTTCAAGGACGACCGCGGCCTGCTCAGCGGCGTCGTGGTGCTGCACGGGCTGATCACGGTGCTGACCCTGGGCGTCTGGCGCTTCTGGCAGACGACGGAGCAGCGGCAGGTCGTCTGGTCCCACACCGAACTCGACGGCGAACCGCTGGAGTATCTCGGCCGGGGGGTGGAACTGCTGCTCGGCGCGCTGATCGCGATCGTGTTCCTCGGCGCGATGCTGGCGACGGCGCAGCTCTCGCTGACCTTCCTGGGTCTCGCGGCGATGCCGACGCTGCCCGATCTCGGCGGCGCGCCGACGGAGATGCTGCCGCTCGCGGTGGCGGCGGGGCTGGGTCTGCCGCCGCTGTTCCAGTACGCGATGTTCCGCGCGCGCCGCTACCGGCTGAGCCGCACGCGCTGGCGAGGCCTGCGCTTCGGGATGGAGGGCTCGGGCCTCTCGCTGGTGGGCCTCTGGCTGCTGTGGCTGCCGGCGGTGGTGCTGAGCGCGGGTTTGGCCTTCCCGATCTGGCGCTGGGCGCGGGAGCGGCACCTGACGCGCCGCACCCTCTGGGGCCGCGAGCGCTTCGGGTTCGAGGGCTCGTCGCGCGGGCTGTTCCTCCATTGGCTGCCGCTCTGGTGCCTCGCGGCGGGCGGCGCGGCGACGCTGGCGGTTCCCGCGGGGCGGGCGGCGTTCGGAGATGTCGCGGGCGCGGCGGGCGGCGCGCTCGGCTTCGCGCCGGAGATGGCGGCGGCGGCGGCCGGAGGGATCGGGATCCTGGTCGCGGTTCCGGTGCTGGGGCTGCTCTGGCTCGCCTATCGGGCGGCGGAGACGCGGCTGTTCTGGCGCGCGCGCCGTCTTCGGGGAGCGCGGGCGGACTGCGACTTCTCGGTCTGGAGCCTGGTGGACGGGCTGGTGGCGGTGCTCGGGCGGAACATCTGGCCGGGGATCGGCGTCTGGCTGCTCTCGGTCGCGGTGATGGTCCTCGCGGTGATCGGCGCCGTCGCCATCGAGTCGAAGGGGACGGCCGGCCTCGGCGTGCCGCAGCTGGACCGGCTGGGCGAGACGCTGTTCGGCGCCATGGGCTCGTGGCGCGCGCAGGCGATGCTGTTTCTCGGCGCCGGCGTGACCTACGCGATCTCCACGGTGTTCACCATGTGGCTCTGGACGGCGGTCTACGCCAAGCGCATCCACGCCCATGTCTGCGCGAGCCTCACGGTGCATGGGCTGGAGACGCTGGAGGACGGCCGCGGCCGGGCCCGCGGCGCCAACCGCGACGCCGAGGGCTTCGCCGACGCGCTCGACCTCGGCGCCGGCTTCTGACGTCGACCCGGCGCCGGTCGGCGGGTAGGGTCGCCGTCATGGACGCGGCGGCGGGGACGGACGGATCTCGGGAACCGGCGGCGGAGGCGAGCCTGCGCCCCGTCTACGCCGGACCGCCGGGGCGTCTCGGTCGGATCGCCTTCGTCGGCAACGGACTGACGCTTCTGACGCTCGGCGTGTGGCGCTTCTGGTACCTGACGCGGCTGCGGCGCTTCCACTGGAGCGCCATCCGCATCGGCGGCGAGGCGCTCGAATACACCGGCCGCGGGGTGGAGCTTCTGCTCGGCTTCCTGATCGCGGCGGTGGCGCTCGGTCTGCTGCTCGGCGTCGCCAATCTGGCGCTCGTGTTCGGCGGCTTGACGGCGGGCTTCGCGCCGGAGACCGCTTTCAACGCGGCGCTGCCGGTGCTGCTCCCGCTCTGGTTCTTCGCGGGCTACAAGGCGCGCCGCTATCGCGCGGCGCGGACGCGCTGGCGGGGGCTGCGCTTCGGCATGGCGGCGGGCGGCGCCTGGGGCTACGCGCTGCGCGGCACGCTCTGGGCGCTGGCGCTGGTCGCGACGCTGGGGCTTGCGCGTCCGGCGATGCAGCTCTCGCTCCGCCGCTACGTGATGGACCGGACCTTCTGGGGCGACCAGGGCTTCGTGCAGGGAGGCGGCTGGCGGGCGTTGATGGGGCCCTGGCTCCTGCTCTGGGGCGTCGGCGCGGCGGGGCTGGCGGCGACGGTCGCCGTCGGCTGGGAGAGCGTCTCGGCCGCCCTCGAGGCGCGGGGCGGGCCGGCCCCGCCGCCGACCGGGCGGCCGGTCACGACCGTGGCGCTCGGTGCGGCGACCGTGGCCGCGGTCTGGCTGCTCTGGCAACGCTACGAGGCGGCGGCGCATCGCGTGCTCTCCGGCGGGCTGACGCTGGGCGGGGCGCGCTTCTCCTCCGATCTGCGGGCGGGGCGGCTGATCCGGATCCGCCTCGTGGCCGGCATCGCCTATGCGCTGCTGGTGCTGACGCTGGGTCTGGCGACGGCGGCCGCCTTCGGCTTCGAGACCGCAGGCGGCTGGCTGACGCCGGAGACGCAGGGCCCGGCGGTGGCGACGCTGGCCGTCGCCTACGCGCTCGGCTTCGTCGGCTTCGGCGTGGTACGGGAAGTCGCGCTGGTGCGCCCGCTGATCCGGGCCTATGCCGGGAGCCTGACCTTGCACCGGGCCGGGGCCCTCGACGCCGCGCGGCAGCGCCCGCGCGACGCGGCGGAGGAGGCCGGCGGCTTCGCCGAGGCGCTGGACGTGGACATCGGGATCTGAGGCATGGCGAAGCGACGGGAGCCTCCGGCGACGGCGCTGGCGCGGTACGCGCGGCTCGAGGCCGTGGGCGACTGGTGGGATGGGGAGACGGCGCGGCCTCGCGAGGTGATCGTGAAGTTCGGCCGGTCCTCGCTGACCCTCTACGGGTTCGACGAGACGCCGCTGGCGCATTGGGCGCTGGCGGGCCTTCGCCGTATCGACGCCCCGGGCGAGCCGGGGACGCTGCGCCTGACGCCGGACGTCGACGGCGACGAGCGGCTGGTGCTGCGCGACCCGGAGATGATCGAGGCGATCCGCGCGGTGTGCCCCGATCTCGACAGGGCGGCGCCCTCGAACGGCAGCTGGCGACGCGTGGCGCTCTGGGCCGCGGGGGCGCTGACCTCGATCGCGCTGCTGGTCTTCGTGATCGTGCCGGCCCTGGCGGAGCGATTGGCGCCGATGATCCCGCCGGAACGCGCCGCGGCGCTGGGCGACGCGGTGCTGGAGCGGATCGGTCCGCTGATGGGCGGGGGCGAGGTCTGCGCGGCGCCGGCCGGGCGCGCGGCGCTGGCGCGGATGACGCTGCGGCTCACCGAGGCGGCGCCGTTGGAGACGCCGGTGAAGGTCTCGGTCTGGCGCAGCCCGACGCTCAACGCCTTCGCGGTGCCGGGCGGGCGGATCGTGATCCTCTCCGGTCTGATCGACGCGGCCGAGGGTCCGGAGGAGGTGGCGGCGGTGCTGGCGCACGAGCTCGGTCACGTCGCGGCGCGCGATCCGCTGCGCTCGGCGCTTCGACGGGCGGGCACGGCTGGGCTGCTCGGCCTCTTCGTGGGCGACTTCGTCGGCGGCGCGGTGGTGGTCGCCACCGCGGAGGCCGCGATCTCGGCCGCCTATTCGAGGGAGGCGGAGACGGCGGCGGATCGTTACGCCCACCGATTGCTGGGCGAGGCCGGCTTGCCGGCCTCCGCCCTCGCCGGCTTCTTCGAGAGCCTCGCCGACCGCGGCGCCGGGGCGGAGGGCTTCGCGAAGCATTTCGCGAGCCATCCCGATCTCGAGGCGCGGGCCGAGGCGGCGCGGTCCGCGGACCATGTGGGCGATGGCGCGTACGATCCGGTTCTGGACGATGCGGGCTGGATCGCCCTTCAGCAGATCTGCGGGTGAGGACGAGGCTTCCGAAGATCGCCGAGGATCGTCCGCGTCGGGCGGAGGTTCGGGGCGACGCGGTCCGCCGCCCCGACGCCGTCGCCTCGATCCGCGCGCCCGCGGCGCCGTGACGGGTCCGAAGGACCCCCACGGCGCCGCCCGGCCCAACCTCGCGGCGTCTCCCGCAAGGGAGACGTCGGCGGGGCGGGAGCGCCGGCCGTCGGGGCTCGACGGTCAGGCGAGGCGGAAGCGGCTCCGAGGCGAAAGCGGGCCGTCGTGCTCCGCGCGACCGGTCTCCACCAATCCTATAAGGTGGGACAGCACGTTGCGCGCCGCCGCGCCATGCAGCGCCGGGTCGACGTCGGCGTAGATTCGGGCGGTGAGTTCGGCCGGACTGGCCCCGACGCCGGCGCCGGGCAGTGCGTCGAGGATCTGGCGCTCGCGCCCCTCGCGATGGGCGATCTGGTGGGCGATCATCGTCTCCGGGTCGCGCACCGGGGCGCCGTGGCCGGGGTGGAACACGCGGTCGCCGCGGCCCTGCATCCGGCGCAGGCTGGCCATGAAGGCGGCCATGTCGCCGTCGGGCGGGCTGACCATCGTCGTCGCCCAGGCCATGACGTGGTCGCCCGAGAGCACGACGCCGGGCGCGAGCCCCTCGGCCTCCGCCGCGAAGCAGAGATGGTTCGAGAGGTGGCCGGGCGTGTGGATCGCCGTGACCGCCCAGCTTCCGCCCTCCAGCCGCTCGCCGTCGGCCAGCATGCGGTCGGGCCGGAAGGTTCGGTCCGCCCCCTCTCCCCCGCCGAGATCGGCGCCGGAGGCTGCGAGGGCGCGCATCCGCGCCGTCATGCCCTCGCCGTGCGGTCCGAAGGCCACCGTCGGGGCGCCGGTGGCGGCCTTCAGCGCCGCGGCGCCGGGCGAGTGGTCTACATGGGTGTGGGTGAGCAGAATCGCCTCCACCCGCTCCTCCGGGCCGAGCGCGGCGAGGATCGCCTCGAGATGGGCGGGCGCCGCCGGACCGGGATCGACCACCGCCACCGCGCCTTCGCCGAGCAGGTAGGTCTGCGTTCCCGTGAAGGTCATCGGCGAGGGGTTGGCGCAGGTGATCCGCCGCAGGCCGGGCTCGATCCGCTCAGGGGTTTCGTGGCGCGCGGTCGGATCGCGGTCGAAGGGGTCGGGCGCGGCGGTCATCGGGCTCCTTTCTCGGCGTTGCGCGGGACGGGCGCGCGCGGCAGCTTGGGGCGCATGGCGAACCTCCACAAGCGATACCTGCCGCGCAGCCTTTATGGGCGGGCGCTGGTGATCCTGCTGGCGCCGATCGTGCTGCTGCAGCTGGTCGTCGCGGGATTGTTCGTCCAGCGCCACTACGCCGGCGTGACGGAGCAGATGGCCGGCGCCGTGGGGCTGGAGCTGCGCTATGCCATCGAACAGGTGGAGAGGGCGGAGACCGTCGAGGACGCACGCGCGAGGCTCGAGGCTCTGGCCCGGCCGTTGGGGCTGACCCTGGCTCTCGATCCGGGCGCGGAGGTGGATCCGGGGCGGCGGGCTCCGTTCTACGACGTCTCGGGCGATGCGCTGGCCGCCACGCTGGAAGAGGTGGTGGACCGGGCGATGTCCGTCGACCTCGAGAGCCACGAGGGGGCGGCTGACGTCCGGATCGCGACGGAGCTGGGCGCGCTCAGGGCGCTGATCCCGCGCAAGCGGACGATCGCGTCGAATCCGCATATCCTGCTGGTGTGGATGGTCGCGACGGCGGTTCTGCTGACCGTCGTCGCCGTTCTGTTCCTGCGCAATCAGGTGCGGCCGATCCGCGAGCTCGCCGCGGCGTCGGAGGCCTTCGGCAAGGGCCGGGCCGAGCCGTTCCGGCCGGCCGGCGCGGAGGAGGTGCGCCGGGCGGGGGCCGCGTTCCTCGACATGCGGCGCCGGATCGAGCGGGCGATCGAGCAGCGGAGCAACATGCTCTATGGCGTCAGCCACGATCTGAGGACGCCGCTGACCCGCATGAAGCTGGCGCTGGCGATGGCCGAAGAGGGCTCTGAGACGGAGGAGTTGCGGCGCGACGTGGACGAGATGGAGCGGATGCTCGACGCCTTTCTCGACTACGCCCGCGGCGGACAGGGCGAGACGGCGGAGCCGGTCGCGGCCCTCGCGCTGCTGGAGGCGGCGGCGGCGGACGCGCGGCGGACCGGCGCGGTCCTGGACGTCGAGTGGGAGCCCGGGGCCGAGGCCGCCGAGCCTGTCCTTCGGGATGGCGAGGTGCGTCGCGCTCTGGCGAATCTCATGGCCAACGCAGCGCGTTACGGCTCGCGTTGCCTCGCTTCGCTGCGCGTCGGCCGCGGTTGGGTCGAGTTCGTGGTGGAGGACGACGGCCCCGGCATTCCGGAGCGGGAGCGGGAGCGTGCGCTGCGGCCCTTCGCCCGCCTCGACGCGGCGCGGAATCAGGACCGGGGCGGCGGGGTCGGCCTCGGGCTCGCCATCGCGCTGGACATCGCGCGGGGGCATGGCGGGACGCTGGAGCTGGAGGACTCGGCGCGGCTGGGGGGACTGAAGGCGGTGCTGCGGCTGCCGCGGTGAGGCGGACGTTCTCGGTCCGCTCCGGCTGCAATCGTGCCGGGTTCGGGTTTCGTTCCGCGCGGTCCGCGTCCTGTTCCGACGGCTCCGGAGCCGGTGACGCGCCCGGCGACGCCGCCGGGAGGGGGCCGGTCAGTGCAGGCGGCCGCCCACCGGGACCTCGCGGTCGGGACCCACGAGGACGACCTCGCCTTCCGCGTCCGGAAGGCCGAGGACGAGGACCTCCGAGAGGAAGGGTCCGATCCGGCGCGGAGGGAAGTTGACCACGGCGAGGACCTGTCGGCCGATCAGGGCCTCCGGGTCGTAGTGCTTCGTGATCTGGGCGGAGGACTTCCGCTCGCCGATGTCGCCGCCGAAGTCGATGCGCAGCTTGAGGGCGGGCTTGCGCGCCTCGGGGAAGGGTTCCGCCGCGACGACGCGGCCGACGCGCAGGTCGACCTTGAGGAAGTCGTCGATGTCGATGTTCGGGATGTCGTCCGCCATGCCGCGCCCTCCGCCTGTCGGGCGGGGTTCTGGGCCTGCGGCGAGGCGCGGTCAAGCGGCGGCGGAGACGCGCGCGCCGACCCCCGACGCGAAAAGGCCCGCCCGCGGGGAGGACGCGGGCGGGCCGAAGGGGCGGACCGGACGGGCGAGGGAGGCGCGCCGGCGCGATCCGCCCCGCATCCCCGGCCGGGCCGGGGTGCGGTCGAGGATCAGTTGGCGGCCTTGGCCGCCATGTCCTTCATCTCGTCGAGGGAGTTCTGCATGCGCGAGCGCATGATCTCGAACGCCTCGGTGTTGGCCTTCTGCGCCGTCTCGGTCAGGTCGGTGAGGGAGGCGAGACCCTTCTCGAAGGTCTCCTTCATCAGCTCGATCTGGCGCGAGGCGCCTTCGGTCGTCATCTGGTCCATCTTCATCTCGGACATCTGCTTCTGCAGCGAGGACATCGTCTCCTCGAACATCGAGACCTGAGCCTTGAAGACTTCCTGGTAGCCGGCGGCGGCGGCCTTGTTGGCCTCGACGAAGGCTTCCATGTTCTTGTTCTGGGCGTCGATCATCGCCTGGGCGTCGAAGCCCGGCACCTTCATGCCCTCGAACATCTTGTTCATGTCGGTGGGCATCTTGAACATCTCGGCCATCTTGTCGGCATCGAAGTTGTAGAACTTGTCGAACATCCGGGTCGCTCCTCGCGTCGGTTTCTGGTCGCCGGGCGCTCCGTTCCGTCGCCCTCGTCTCATGGGAGGAATATTGTGCAGCGCAGCACGACCGTCAAGAGGGTCGTTGCTGCGGCGCACAAAAAACCCTGACCGAGCGTCAGCCGGCCAGTTCGCGCGAGCGGGCGGCGGCCGCGGCCACGGCCCCGCGCATGAGCGGCGGCAGCCCGGCCTCCTCGTCCATCAGCACGGCGAGGCCGGCGGCGGTGGTACCGCCGGGGGAGGTGACGTTCACGCGCAGCTGCGCCGCCGATTCGGGGGAGCGATGCGCGAGCTCGCCGGCGCCGGAGACGGTGGCGCGGGCGAGGCGCATGGCGAGATCGGGGGCGAGCCCCTCGGCCTCGGCCGCCGCCGCGAGGCATTCGATCAGGTGGAAGACGTAGGCGGGGCCGGAGCCGGAGACGCCTGTGACGACGTCGATCTGCGATTCGTCCTCGAGGCGCACGGTCTCTCCGATCGCCGAGAGCAGAGCCTCGGCCTGGGTCATGTGCGCCTCGGTGGCGTGGGCGTTGCCGATCAGCGCGCTGATGCCGCGCCCGACCGCGGCGGGTGTGTTCGGCATGGCCCGCACCAGCGGCACGGGGCCGAGCGCCCCTTCGAACCAGCGGATCGAGGTGCCGGCGGCGATGGAGACGAAGAGCGTGCCGGCGCCGGCGAGCGGCGCGACCTGCGGGACCGCGCCCTCCATCATCTGCGGCTTCACCGCGAGCAGGCAGACCTCCGCCGGGCCGGGCGATTCCGGGTTCAGGGTCAGCCCCTCGGCGGCGAGCTCCGTCACGCGCTCCGACGGCTTGGGGTCGATCACGGTGACGGCCGCGGGCGCGAGGCCGCGGGCGAGCCAGCCCTCGAGCATGGCCCCGCCCATCTTGCCGCAGCCGAGCAGGGTGACGGATTTCGGAAGGGCGGCGTCGGTCATGTCTCGGATCTCCCTCGCTCGGCCGCCCGGAGCGGCCGGGCGAGGGGCCCGGGGGGCGGCGGATCAGGCGCGACCGTAGGCGCCGGTGATGGCGATTTCCAGCGCCGCGTCGGCCTTGGCCCCGCCCCAGCAGACGAGCTGGAAGGCGGGATAGAAACGCTCGCACGCCTCCACCGCATTGTGCAGCATCGCCTCGACCTGCCCGCCTGTGGCGCTGCCGCCGCCGGCGAGGACGAGGCCGTAGCGGTAGACCGTCAGCTTGTGCTCGGGCCAGAGGGTGAAGGCCCCGCCCCAGAGCTGGTCGTTGGCCTTGTCGAGCAGCTTGTAGAGTTCGTTCCGCCGGCGGGCCGGGGGGTTCATGTCGAAGGTGCCGACGAGCTTGAGCATGTCGTCGTGCGCGGACCAGGCCAGGCTGAGGGTGTAGGTGCGCCAGGCGCCCTCGACCGCCATGGCGATCTGGTCCTCGTCGACGCGATCGAACTCCCAGTCGCGGCGATGCGCGAGGGTTTCGACCAGGTCGATCGGGTGAAGGTCGTCCGTGGAGAGATCGTGCTCGACGGCGTGCTGCATGGCCGGCGCTCCATTGGCTCGGCCCCCTCGGGCGAGGTCCCCCCAAGGGGGCGGCATGACTGCCTCATCATGGGGTCTTCTGCGGACCCTCCTCCACATATCGTGAGTCAAGACGGCGCTTGGCGCCAGTGGAATCTTGCGACGTGCGCGTGACGGGGCGATTCGCTTGCCGCGATCGCGCGATCCGCCCGATTTCCGCCGCGTTCGGCCGGTCTTCTGGATCCTTCGACAGGCGGCCGCGGACCTGGGGGTCGGGGCCGCCGACGGGCGGGCCGTCGGCCTCGGGCCGCGGCCGCCCCCCCGGAACGGCGGGGCCCCGCTGCAGGGGTGTTCGCGCGTGCCCCGCCGTTCCGGCCCCCGCCGTCAGTCCGGGGTCAGCATGTAGCCGGCCCCGCGCACCGTCTGGAGGTAGCGCGGCGCGCGGGGGTCGACCTCGATCTTGCGGCGCAGGCGCGTGACCTGGACGTCGACCGCCCGCTCCTGCGCGTCGTCGAGTTCGGCGAGGAGGACGCGGCGGTCCACCGGCTCGTGCGGGGATCTCGCGAGGACGCGCATCAGGGCGCTTTCCGTGGTGGTCAGGCGAATCGGCTCCTCGCCGCGCCAGAGCTCTCCGCGCGTCACGTCGTAGCGCACGTCGCCGAGGGCGAGGGTGCGCGGCGGCTCCGTCGTCGCGGCCGGGGCCGGGCGGGCGCGGCGCAGGATGGCGGCGATGCGCAGCAGCAGCTCGCGCGGCTCGAACGGCTTGGGGAGGTAGTCGTCGGCGCCGGCCTCGAGCCCGCGGATGCGGTCGTCCGGCTCGCCCCGCGCGGTGAGCAGCAGGACCGGGGTCGCGATCTCGGGCCGGATCGCGGCGGTGAGGGCGAGGCCGTCCTCGCCCGGCATCATCACGTCGACCACCAGCAGGTCGAACTCGAGCCCGGAGAGCAGACGCCGCGCCTGTGCGGCGTCGCGCGCCACGGTGACGTAGAAGCCCGAGCGCGCGAGATAGCGCTTGAGCAGGGTGCGGATGCGCTCGTCGTCGTCGACGACGAGGATGTGCGCGCCGTGCTCCTCGAGCGGGTCGGTCACGCGTCGCGGTCCTCGATCAGGGCGAGGGCGGCCTCGCGCTTGTCGTCGTCGATCATGCCGGCGAGCACGCTCTTGAAGGCCTGCACCGCCTCGGGCCCCGCCTCGCGGAAGACGCGCCGCATGCGCTCGTTCTGGGCGGAGGAGAGGGCGCGGGCGAGGGCCTCGCCCTCCTCGGTCAGCACCAGGGCGCGGCGTCGGCGGTCGACGTCCCCGACGGTGGAGCGAATCATGTCGTCGGCGACGAGCTGGCGCAGCACGCGGTTCAGCGACTGCTTGGTGACGCGCAGGATCTCCAGCAGTTCGGTCACCGAGAGGCCGGGACGGCGCCAGACGAAGTGCAGGCAGCGGTGATGCGCCCGGCCGTAGCCGCGGTCCGCCAGCAGCCGGTCGGCGTCGGCGATCATGTCGCGATAGGCGAAGAACATGAGCTCCACGCCCTGGCGGAGCTGCGCGTCCGTCAGGAACAGCAGGTTCTCGCCGCCGACGGGTTTGGCGGCGCGCGACGGGCGGGAGGCGGGCTTGTGGCTCATGGACGCTTTTTACGTCAGCCTTGTTGACTGTCCAAGTGCGGAATGCTACCGAGCGCGATATGTGGAACGAAATTTTGTTTCGTTCCATGCACCGCAGGGGACACAACCCTAAAACCAAGAGGGCGTCCAGCGGGGACGCCGGGGATGGAAGGAGACGCCGCATGGCCGGGGCCTATGACGATCGCGACGGTGTCATCTGGCTGGACGGGGCCATGGTCCCCTGGCGGGAGGCGAAGGTGCACGTGCTGACGCACGGCCTGCATTACGGCTCGTCGGTGTTCGAGGGCGAGCGGGCCTACGAGGGCGTGATCTTCCGCGGCCACGAGCATTCCGAGCGGCTGCTGGCCTCGGGCCGCGCGATCGACGTGCAGATCCCCTGGACGGCGGAGCAGATCGACGCCGCGAAGGCGCAGGTGATGGCCGCGAACGGGCTGACCGACTGCTACGTGCGCGCGGTGGCCTGGCGCGGCTCGGGCGAGGACATGGGCGTCGCCTCGGCGCGCAACCCGGTCCGGCTGGCCGTCGCGTCGTGGGAATGGGGCGCCTATTACGGCGACGCCAAGACCCGGGGCGCGAAGCTCGACGTCTCGCAGTGGAAGCGGCCGAGCCCGGAGACGATCCCCTGCCACGCCAAGGCGTCCGGGCTCTACATGATCTGCACCATGTCGAAGCACGCGGCCGAGGCGAAGGGCTGCTCGGACGCGCTGATGATGGACTATCGCGGCTACGTGGCCGAGGCGACGGGCGCCAACATCTTCTTCGTCAAGGACGGCGCGGTGCACACGCCGACGCCGGACTGCTTCCTCAACGGCCTGACGCGCCAGACGGTGATCGGCCTGCTGGAGCGGCGCGGGGTGCAGGTGATCGAGCGGCACATCATGCCGGAGGAGCTGGAGGGCTTCGAGCAGTGCTGGCTGACCGGCACGGCGGCCGAGGTCACGCCCGTCGGCCAGATCGGCGACTGGCGCTTCGAGGTCGGGGCGTTGGCGCTCGACGTCGCCAAGGATTACGAGAACCTGGTGCGCGGCCGGCTCTCGGTCGCCGCCTGAGGACTTGGCGGCGGCGCGAAGCGTCCCATCTCGGGAAGGAACGGCCCCGGCGCGCGTCGCCGGGGAGCGAGACTTGCCGGGAGGCCGAGATGACGCCGAGACAGCGCCTGACCGCCGCGACCCTCGCCCTTTGCCTGGCGGCGCCGCCCGCCGCCGCGCAGGGCCCGGCCGCCGCCGCCGTCGGCGGCGACGCCGCCGGGACCAAGCGCTTCACGTTCAACGTCGACTGGGGACCGGTGCATCTGGCCGAGGTCGAGTTCGTCGTGGATCACGGGACGGAGCGCGTGACGCTCTCCGGCGCCGGCCGCTCGACGGGCCTCGCGGCGATGCTGGCGGATTTCGAGGTGGCGCAGCGTTCCGTCTACGCGAAGGACGGCGCGATGCGCCGTTACGAGGCGACGGCGCGCTGGGGCGACCGCACCTCCCGCCGGGCGCTTCGCTGGGACGGCGCGCCGGGCGAGGCGGGCGCGCCCTCGGTCGAGGTGGCCTCGACGGATCCCGAGCCGCTGACGCCTGTTCCGGCGCCGGAGCTGGAGGGCACCGTGGATCCGGCCTGGCCGATATGGGATTCGCTGCAGCGGATCGCGGCGGGCGGCGGCTGCGACGCGCGCTACCGGGTCTATGACGGGGTCCGGCGTTTCGACGTCGCGCTCGAGGACGCCGGCGTCGAGACGCTGGAGCAGGACCGCGACTGGACCTGGGGCGGCGAGGCGCTGGTCTGCCGGCTGCGGTTCGAGCGCGTCGGCGGCTTTCCGGAGGACGGCGAGCGGCGGGCGGAGGAGTCGGAGTACGAGCGCCTGCTCTACGTCGCGCGGACCGAGGAGGGCGCGATTCCGGTGCGCCTGCGCGTGCAGTGGCCGCTGGGCTATGCGACGGCGCGAATCGACCTTCGGTGAGCGGCCTTTCTTGAGTGCGGCACGGCGATGCACTATCTTTCGTGTCATGTCCGGCGCCGGGATGACTTTCGCAGGCGCGACTCAAGGAGGACGACATTCTGTCGGAACCCACTTCCGCGGGGGACACCCCCCCGCACGAGACGGCACGGCTGTCGGGTGACGATCTGCTGGGCCTGATTCTCCGCTCGCTGGACGACGGCAAGGCCGAGGACGTGGTCACCGTCGAGCTGCGGGGCAAATCCGAGATCGCCGACCACATGGTGATCGCCTCCGGCCGCTCCACGCGGCAGGTGTCCGCGATCTGCGAGAAGCTGATGGATCGGCTCAAGCACGAAGGCGGCACGCCCGCGAAGGCCGAAGGGCTGGAGCAGGGCGACTGGGTGCTGATCGACGCGGGCGACGTGATCGTCCACGTGTTCCGCCCCGAAGTGCGCGAGTTCTATCAGCTCGAGAAGATGTGGTTGCCGACCGAGGCCGCGGCGGCCCGGGCGGCGGCCTACGCCTGATCGCCCGATCGGGCGTTGGAGGCGGTCATCATCGCGGTCGGCCGCGCGCGCGGCGGGCCCGAGGCGGCGCTGACGGCCGATCGGCTGGAGCGGTTCGGCCGGATGGGCCGGGCTTTGGGACTCGGCCCGGCGCGGCTGCTGGAGATCGAGGCGCGCAAGGTGCGCGGGGCCGAGGCCGAGGGTGCGCTGGTTTTGGGGGCCGTGCCGCAGGGCGCGGCCTTCGTGGTTCTGGACGAGCGGGGCGCCATGCTCGATTCGCCCGGTCTCGCACGGCGGCTCGCGGACTGGCGGGACGGGGGGCGGCGGGCGACGGCGCTGGCGATCGGCGGGGCGGACGGGCATGCCGAGGCGGTGCGCGCGCGGGCCGACCTGACGCTGAGCTTCGGGCCGATGGTCTGGCCGCACATGCTGGCGCGCGCGATGCTGGCCGAGCAGCTTTATCGCGCGGCGACGATCCTGGCCGGGACGCCGTATCACCGCGGCTGATCCCGGCGCCGGCTTTCGGGCCGCCGCGCCCGGCGCTATGGCTGCGGGCGTGGCAGGAGGACCCCCGATGAACGAGACCGAGAGCGACCGTGATTCCGGAGCGCCCGTCCCGAAGCCGGTCGTGTTGTGCATCCTCGACGGCTGGGGGTTGAGCGAGACGGAAGAGGGCAACGCGGTGGCGCAGGCCCGGACGCCGACCTTCGACCGGCTGATGGCCGAGGCGCCGTGCACGACGCTGACGGCGCATGGCGAGGCGGTGGGCCTGCCCGAGGGACAGATGGGCAACTCCGAGGTCGGTCACACCAACATCGGCGCGGGGCGCGTGGTGTGGATGGACCTGCCGCGCATCGACAAGGCCATCGAGGACGGGAGCTTCGCGGAGAATCCGGTTCTGCGCGACTTCGCCGAGACCGTGAAGGCGGCCGGCGGCGTCGCGCATCTGGCGGGGCTGGCGAGCCCCGGCGGCGTGCATTCGCATCAACGCCACGCCGTCGCGGTGGCGGAGGCGCTGACCGCGGCGGGGCTGGAGGTGAAGCTGCACGCCTTCCTCGACGGGCGCGACACGCCGCCGAAATCCGCCGGGGGTTTTCTTTCGGAGCTGGAGTCGGCGCTGCCGGAGGGGGCGGAGATCGTCACCGTCTGCGGGCGGTTCTACGCCATGGACCGCGACGAGCGCTGGGACCGGGTGGCCGCCGCGCAGGCCGTGATGACGCGGGGCGAGGGGGAGCGCGCCGAGGGCTGGGCGGAGGCGGTGCAGGCCGCCTACGACCGCGGCGAGACGGACGAGTTCGTGCTCCCGACCGCCCTCGGCGATTACGCGGGGATGGCGGACGGCGACGGGCTGCTGTTCTTCAACTTCCGGGCGGACCGGGCGCGGGAGATCCTCTCGGCGCTGGCCGAGCCGGGCTTCGACGCCTTCGAGACCGGGCCGCGGCCGGAGTTCTCGGCCGTCGCCGGGATGGTGCAGTACTCCGAGCGGCACGACCGCTTCATGTCGGCGCTGTTCCCCGACCGGGAGATCGAGGACACGCTCGGCGCCTGGGTCTCGCGCCACGGCCGGCGGCAGCTGCGGCTGGCGGAGACGGAGAAGTATCCGCACGTCACCTTCTTCCTCAACGGCGGCGAGGAGACCGCCGATGCGGGCGAGGACCGTCACATGGCGCCCTCGCCGAGCATCCGCACCTACGACGCCCAGCCCGAGATGGCCGAGCCCGAGGTGACGCACCGGCTGGTGGAGGCGATCCGCCGCGGAGCGCACGACCTGATCGTGGTGAACTACGCCAACCCGGACATGGTGGGACACACCGGCGACCTGAAGGCGGCGATCGCCGCCTGCGAGGCGGTGGACGGGGGCCTCGGCAAGGCGCTGGCCGCGCTGGAGAAGGCCGGCGGCGCGATGATCGTGACCGCGGATCACGGCAACTGCGAGTGCATGATCGATCCCGAGACCGGCGAGGCGCACACCGCGCACACGCTGAACCCCGTGCCCTGCCTGCTGGTCGGCGGGCCGGAGGGCGCGCGGCTGCGGGGCGGCGGCGTGCTGGGCGACCTTGCGCCGACGGTGCTGGAGCTGATGGGCCTGCCCCGGCCCGAGGCGATGACCGGTCGTTCGCTGATCCGACGCGCGAACGCATGAGGGCGATCGCCGCGGCGCTTTTCCTCGCGTCGGGGCTTTGGTCCGGGCCGGGCGGCGCGACGACGGCGATCGAGGCGGCCCTGGCGGCGGATGCGGCGCTGACCGCGGCGGCGGGGCGGCTGGACGCCGCCGAGAGTCCCCCGGCGCGGGCCGCGGCGCTGGGCGCGGCGGCCCGGGCGGCCGAGGCCGGCCTCGCCGCGATGCGCGAGGGGCTGCGCCGGGCGGCGACGCGCGAGGCGACGCTGGAGGCGGCCTTGGCGGCGGAAGGCCGCGCCCGGCTGCGGCGTCTTGCCGCGCTTCGCGCGGCGGAGACGGCGCCGGCGGCGGCCTGGGGCGCGCGGGAGGCGGCGCTCGCGACGGCGAGGAGGGCGGGCGTGCAGCGCGCGGGCGTCACGGCTGCGGCGGAGCGCGGAGCGGACCACGCGCGGCGGCTCGGCGAGGCGCGGCGGCGGCGGGCGCGCCAGGGCGCTGCGCGGGCGGCGCTGCGCGGCGCGCTGGCGGCCTTGCAGGCGGCGCGGGCGGAGCTCGCGACGGGCGGTCCGGGCGCGGCGCCGCTGCCTCGGATCGTCACGGCCGAGGCGGCGCTGGCGGAGTTCGTGGACGCCGCCGGCGGCGCGCCTCCCGCGCGGTTGCCGCGACCGCGCCCGCCGGCCCCGGGCACGCTGACGTCGCCGCTGGAGGGGGGGCGTCCGGTCTCCCGCTTCGGGGCGCCGGATACGCTCGGCCAGCCGACGCCGGGCCTGCGCCTCGCCGCGCGGGCGCCGGCGACGGTGCGCGCGCCGACGACCGCGTCCGTCCGCTTCGCCGGGCCCCTCGCGGGGTTCGGGACGGTGGCGATCCTCGAGCTCGGGCCCGGGCGTCTCCTGACGCTGGCGGGGCTCGACGCGCTCGCCGTCGAGGCGGGAGAGACGGTCCGCGAGGGCGCGGTGATCGGCCATCTCGGCGTCACGGTGTCGGGCGCGGCGGAATTTCCGGTTGAAGCGCCCGGTCCGGAGGGGGCAGGTTCGTCCGCGATCCTATATGCAGAGACGCGCGAGGGCGGCAGACCCGTCGACCCCCGCGGCTGGTTCGAGTTCCAGGGAAAGGCCGGCAGTCCATGAAGAAGCTCATCGTCGCCGCGATCGGGGGCGCGTTTGCCGGGGTTCTGGCGACGGCGCCGATCGTCGCGCCGCTGTCCGCGCAGGAATCCGATGCGCAGACGACCTACGAATACCTCGACCTTTTCGGAGACATCTTCGAGCGCGTTCGCTCGGCCTATGTCGAGGACGTGGACGAGAAGAGGCTGATCGAGAGCGCCATCAACGGCATGCTCACCAGCCTCGATCCGCATTCCTCCTACCTCGCGCCCGAGGCCTTCGACGACATGCGCGTGCAGACGCGCGGGGAGTTCGGCGGCCTCGGCATCGAGGTCACGATGGAGAACGGCTTCGTGAAGGTCGTCTCGCCCATCGACGAGACGCCGGCGGCGGAGGCCGGCATCGAGGCGAACGACTACATCACCCATATCGACGGGGAGAGCGTGCTCGGCCTGACGCTGGCCGAAGCGGTGGACATGATGCGCGGGCCGGTCGGCTCCGACATCGTGATCACGGTGGTGCGCGAGGAGGCGGAGGAGCCCTTCGACGTCACCATCACCCGCGCCAACATCAAGATCCAGGCGGCGCGGGTCCGCGCCGAGGGCGACGTCGGCATCCTGCGCGTGACCAGCTTCACCGAGCAGACGCAGGCGAACCTCGAGGCCGGGATCGAGCGCCTCAAGGAGGAGATGGGCGGCGCCGAGAACGTCCGCGGCTGGATCCTCGATCTGCGCAACAATCCGGGCGGTCTGCTGAGCCAGGCGGTGGCGGTCTCCGACGCCTTCCTCGAGGAGGGCGAGATCGTCTCGACCCGGGGCCGGGACGGCGAGGATTCCGAACGCTACAACGCCGAGCCTGGCGACCTCGCGGACGGCAAGCCGATCGTGGTGCTGATCAACGAGGGCTCCGCCTCGGCCTCGGAGATCGTGGCGGGCGCCCTGCAGGATCACCGCCGCGCGATCGTCGTGGGCGCCAAGAGCTTCGGCAAGGGCTCGGTCCAGACGATCATGCCGCTGTCGGGCAAGGGCGCCATCCGGCTGACCACGGCGCGCTACTACACGCCCTCCGGCCGCTCGATCCAGGCGCTGGGCATCGAGCCCGACATCCTGGTGGAGCAGCGCCGCCTGCAGGTCGACGAGGAGGACGAGGACGGCCCGCCGCGGCGCACCCGCTCCGAAGCGGAGCTGCGCGGCGCCCTCGGCCAGTCGCTCAGCGAGGACGAGCGGCGGCAGTTCGACGAGGAGCGCGCCCGTCACGAGGCCAACGCCGCGCTGCGGCGCGAGGACCTTCAGCTCGCCTATGCGCTGGACATGCTGACGGGCCTCACGGTGTACGGCGCCGATCGATGAGCCGGAAGGGCGGCGCGGCGCGGGCGCTCTCCGAGGAGGAGATCGCCGCGCTGCCCTACCGGCCCTGCGTGGGTCTGATGATCCTGAACCGGGCCGACGAGATCTTCGTCGGCCAGAGGCTCGATTTCCGGTCCGACGCCTGGCAGATGCCTCAGGGCGGGGTCGACGAGGGAGAGAGCCCCCTCGAGGCCGCCATCCGGGAGCTGCGCGAGGAGACGGGCATCGCGCGGGACCGCGTGACGCTGCTGGCGGAGAGCCGGGAGTGGATCCCTTACGATCTGCCCGCCGATCTGGTCCCTAAGCTGTGGCGCGGGCGCTTCCGCGGTCAGACGCAGCGCTGGTTCGCCTTCCGCTTCCACGGCGCCGACGACGAGATCGACATCGCGACCGAGCATCCGGAGTTCAGCCGCTGGTGCTGGTCGCCGCGCGACGAGGTGCTGGGTCGGATCGTGCCGTTCAAGCGCACGACCTACCGCAAGGTGCTGCAGGAGTTCGACCACCTGTTCGGCTGAAGCGCGGCGCCGTCAGCCGGCCGCCGGCGCGGCGTCGGCCTCGGTCCGGCCTGCGGCGGCGCGCAGCCCGGCGGCGAGCTTGCGGGCCGGATCGTAATCGACGTCGGCGAAGGCGACGATCCGCGTCAGGCGGAGTTCGGCCCGGATCGCCGCCGTCGCCGCGTCCACCAGCGTCTCCACCAGCGCGGCGCGGAGCCGGGCGCGCCCGCCGCTCTCGGTCAGGGCGGAAGTGACGTAGGGCGGCGCCGGCGCGGGGTCGGTCCAGCCGACGACCTCGAGCGCCTCGGCCGAGGGTTCGAACCGCCGCGCGAGGTCCCAGGCGACGGCGTCGACGGCGGCGGCGTCGGCCCGGCCCTCCGCCACGGCGAGGACCGAGGCGCGATGCGCCCCGGTTAGCACGGTCTCGCCGATGGCGGCCGCGCCGAGCTTGGCGAGCGGGGCCGCCCATCCCGAGAGCGAGCCGAAGTCGTTGACGGCGAAGCGCCGGCCGGAGAGCGCAGGCGCTCCCTCGCCCCGCCGCACCACCAGGGCTGAACTGTAGCGTCCGGCGCCGCAGCCTTCCGCGGCGTAGTCCGGCGTCGCGACGATGCGCGCGGGGCGGGCGGCGCCGGCGACGTAGGGCAGCCCGCAGGTCTGGGCGAACAGCAGGTCGAGGTCGGCCCAGACCGCCTCGGGCGGCCGGTCCCGCGTCAACGTTTCGGGCGCGGCGAATCCCGCCGCCGCGAGGCGCGGGCGCAGCGCCGCCCACAAGGCGTCGGTGGCGTCCCGGATCTCGGGCCAGTCGTACATGGGAAGGGCTGCGATCACGGGAGGCATGCTACGCTTTCAGTGCCGCGGCGACGCGGCGCGGGGCGCAGCGTCTCCCGCCTGCGGCTGGAAGGTCAAGCCTCGTCCGTGTCGCCGCGGCGGGCGAAGGGATGGGCCAGCGGCTCGCGCGGGCTGAACAGCCAGCGGCGGAACACGGGCCCGTAGCCGGGCACGCTGTGGCCGCCGTTGCGCGCCAGGACCGCCCCGCGGCGCGCGCGCCAGCGCTCCGGCAGGCGGTGCCAGGGCAGCGTCGGCGCGGCGTGGTGGACCGCGTGGAGGTTGTTGTTGAGGAACAGCAGCGACCAGAACCGCCCAGCCTCCACGATGGCGGTGCGGTGGCCGGGATCGACGGCGGCGCGATGCTCGATGAACGTGCGTACGTAGATCAGCGCCGCCGCCGGCCACGCGACCCCGACGACGTAGAGCCAGATCGGCACGCCGACCGCGCCGAGCCAGAGGAGCACCGCCACGACGCCCGCCAGATGCCGCAGCCACGCGTCGAGGATCCGCGCCTCGCCCGCCCGCAGCGCCGGCAGATCCCGCGCGAGCAGGCCCGCGGCGCCGAGCCAGGGGCCGAGGATCATGCGGCCGAGCAGGGTTCGGTTGGCCTCGAGCGCCACGCGGAGGGGCGGCGGCAGCGTCCGCACCCGGCCCGCGGTCAGATACCAGCTTTCGGGATCGTCCCAGGGATCGGTCAGACGCTCGTCGTGATGATGGCGCAGATGCAGTTCGCGGAAGCGGCGATACGGATAGGCGAGGCCGAGCGCGGGAAACACCAGCGCTTCGTTCAAGGCCGCCGAGCGCGTCGGATGCCCGTGCAGCGCCTCGTGCTGGAGCGAGGCGTGCAGCGCCGTCGCCAGGATCGCGGGCGCGAGGGCGAGGACCGCGAAGGCCGGCGGCGCGGTCCCGACCGCGGCTGTGGCGGCGAACCAGATGGCGTAGCACGCGACGATGAGCGCCCAGGTCGGCCGCTCGTCGCCGCGCAGCACGGATCGCGCCACGGGGCGTCTCCTTCGTCGGATCGTGTCCAAGAGGTCCGAAGCGGAAATGACGCTCCGACCTCGAGCGCGTATGTCGTCCGCCCCGCGGGCGCAAGCGCCGCGTGACGGACGCCCCGCCCCGGCCGGCGGACGCGGGTGGGTGGGCGGGGCGTCCGCCGGCCGGGGCGGGAGAGCCTGGCGCCTCAGCCGAGGCCGGCGAGCGCGCGGAGCGTCGACAGCCGCTCCGCCTCCGCCGCCGGTTTGTCCCAGCGGATGCGCTTGATGCGCGGAAACCGCATCGCCACGCCGGAGCGATGGCGCGTCGAGGGTTGCAGCGCGTCGAAGGCGACCTCCAGCACCAGCTCCGGCGCCACCGCGCGCACCGGACCGTAGCGTTCGGTCATGTTGGCGCGCACCCAGCGGTCCAGCTTCACCAGCTCCTCGTCGGTGTAGCCGGAATAGGCCTTGCCGACGGGCGCGAGGCTCGGGCCGTCCGTCCCCTCCTCCCAGGCGCCGAAGGTGAAGTCCGAATAGAACGAGCTGCGCTTGCCGTGCCCGCGCTGGGCGTACATCAGCACGCAGTCGGCGGTCAGCGGCGCGCGCTTCCACTTCCACCACGGCCCGACCGGTCGACCGGCGAGATAAGCGCTGTCGCGGCGCTTCAGCATCAGCCCCTCCTCGCCCGCCTCGCGCGAGGCGTCGCGGATCGCGGCGAGGTCGTCCCAGCCCTCGAAAGCCACCTCCTCCGAGACGTCGAGCCGTGCCGGCGCCCAGCGCGTCCGCCAGGCGGCGAGGCGCGCGCGCCGGTCTGCATAGGGGAGGGGGCGCAGATCCTCCGCCCCGTCGTGCAGCAGGTCGTAGGCGCGGACATGCGCCGGCAGTTCCGCCAGCATCCGCGCCGAGACGGTCTTGCGCCCGAGGCGGCGCTGGAGCTCCGAAAACGGCCGGGTCTCGCCATCCTTCACCACCAGCAGCTCGCCGTCGACGCAGCCCTCCCAGTCCATCGCCTCCAGCACGTCCGGAAAGGCCGGCCCGACATCCTCGCCGGTGCGCGAATAGAGGCGCCGCCCGGCGGGCGTCGCCACCGCCTGCACGCGGATCCCGTCCCACTTCGTCTCCGCCGCGAAGTCGGCGGCGTCGAGATCGGGGAACTGGTGCTCCTCGATCGGGTTCGCCAGCATCATCGGACGGAACGAGAGCGCGAGGTCCGCCTCAGGCTCCTCGCCACCCTCCAGCCAGGCGAAGAGGTCCTCGTAGGGCGGCTCCAGCGCGAACCACAGCTCCTCGATCCGCTCGATCGGCCGGCCGAAGCGGTTGGCGAGCGCCTGCTTGGCGAGGCGCGCGGAGACGCCGACGCGCAGGCCCCCGGTGCAGAGCTTGATCACCGCGAAGCGCGCCGAGGGGTCGAGCCGGTCGAAGAGGTCCGCCAGCACCGCCGGCCGCGTGCTGCGCGTCGCCGCCGCCAGCGCCTCCACCGTCTCCGAGAGGCCGGGCGGCGGCGCCGGCGGCGTCTCCGGCGCCGGCCAGATCAGCGAGACCGTCTCCGCCAGATCCCCGACGAAGTCGTAGGAGAGGCGGAACAGCACCGGATCGGTCCGCTCCTCCGTCAGACCGCGGATCAGCGAGGGGGTGAGGTTCGGCAGCTCCAGCGTCCCCGCGAGCGCGGCGAGCGCCCAGCCCCGGTCGGGGTCCGGCGTTCCGGCGAAATGCGCCTCCAGGAGGCGCAGCTTGCCGTTGCGCTGCGGGGTGAAGACGAGGCGCTCCAGCAGTTCGGCGAAGCGGCGCATCTACTGCGTCTCCTCCTCGCCCCGGCCGGCGAGCGCGAGCGGCCGCGCGTCGAGCCCCTGCCCGGCGCACCAATGGCAGAGCGCCTCCTCCGCGCCGTGCGTGACCCAGATCGTCTCGGCGCCGGTCTCGAGGATCGTGCGCTGCAGGTCCGGCCAGTCGGCGTGGTCGGAGATCACCAGCGGCAGCTCCACCCCGCGCTGCTTGGCGCGCTGGCGCACCTGCATCCAGCCGGAGGCGGCGCAGATCAGCGCGTCCGGCAGCCGGCGCGCCCAGCGGTCCGCCAGCGCCGAGGGCGGGGCGAGCACGATCTCGCCCCGCAGCGGCTGCTCGCGGCCGCGGATCTGCGCCAAGGGGCCGAGCGGCACGCCGAGCCGCTCGTAGACCGTGCAGAGCCCGACGAGCGCGCCGTGCAGGTAGATCGTGCGGTCGTGACCGGCGCGGCGCAGCTCCGCGATGAGGCGCTGCGCCTTGCCGAGGGCGTAGACGCCGACGGCGTGGCAGCGGTCCGGATCGGCGGCGAGCGAGGCGAGCAGGCGCGCGACCTCGTCCGCCGCCGGCGGGTGGCGGAAGACGGGCAGGCCGAAAGTCGCCTCGGTGACGAAGAGGTCGCAGCGGACGGGCTCGAACGGCGCGCAGGTCGGGTCCGGCGCGCGCTTGTAGTCGCCCGAGACGACGGCCCGCCGCCCGCCCGCCTCGATCACCACCTGCGCCGAACCGAGGACGTGGCCCGCGGGGACCAGCGTCAGCGTCGCGTCGTGCAGCCGCACAGGCTCGCCCGGCGGCAGCGGCTGAAGGGCGCCGAAGGCTTTCGTGCCGTATCGTGCCTCGGCGATGGCCAGAGTCTCGGGCGTCGCGAGCAGCGCGCGGTGGCCCGGACGGCAGTGATCGCCGTGGCCGTGGGTCACCACGGCGCGGTCCACCGGCTTGTGCGGATCCAGATGGACACGCGCCGCGGGACACCAAAGCCCCTCGGGCCGAAGTTCGAGAAGTGCGCGCGCGGACATGCACGCCAGTTTGGGGCGGGGCGCGGCGGGGGCAAGGCCCGCCGCGGGCGGGAGGCGCGATCGGAGGTGGGCGATCGCCGGGGCCGTGGTAGACGAGGAGCGGCCGAGGCTTCGCGGCGGCGGCCCCGTCGCGCCGGATTTCGACGGGCGCCACGGCTCGGCCTCGAAGACGCCGGGTGTGGCGCCGAGCCCATCGCGCCCCCTCCATGGCCCGGCCGACTCGGCCGCGACGCCGTCGCATGGGACAGAGGTCCGAGCCGGCCCTTCTTCGGCTGTCTTGCCGGAGCCTTGGGTCCTCCCCCCGTCGGATCCGCTCGACCGGCTTGGAGTTCACCACCCGACCCGTCCGACGCAGCGCGGAGGTGATCCGGCGACGGCCGCAGCGCGTCGCCGTCTTTGGCGATCGCAGCCG
>Ga0102943_1000106_pt1 | contig 56596 bp, 49 predicted proteins | sample SalPonC_black_MG_FD_78174 | JGI IMG/M metagenome (GOLD analysis project Ga0102943, IMG submission 78174) | Salt pond soil microbial communities from South San Francisco under conditions of wetland restoration - Salt Pond MetaG... | ecosystem: Environmental > Aquatic > Marine > Intertidal zone >...
ATTCCCTTCCGGTCCTTGACCCCAATGCCATGAAAATCCAGACAGAGGCCACCCGCAGCGACCCTGACTTTGCTGAACTGACCCGGCTTATCCGAACGGATCCCACCCTCACCTCCCAGGTGCTCAGGACGGCCAACTCCCCCTTTTACAGGGGGCTGGGAGATGTGGAGACCATCAAGGAGGCTGTGATACGCCTGGGGCAGACAGAAATGGTCAACGTCATCATGAAAGTGGTGCACCAGCAAAACTTTAAATCAAAGAACCCTTTGATCCGGCCCTACCAGAACAAACTCTGGGCCCATTCAGTTTCCTGTGCCATCGGTTCCCTGTGGACCGCTCGATATCTGGCCCTGGAGGACCTTATTCCCCGGGCCTTTATTGCTGGACTGCTCCATGACATGGGAAAGCTTTACCTGCTCACGGCCCTTGAAAAAATACTGGCGTCAAAAGCCATCGACTTCACCCCCCCGCCCCAGCTCATTGAAAAAATCCTGTCCAACCTCCACACAAACCTGGGGTACGACCTGCTGACCAAATGGCATCTGCCCGAAACTTACAGCCGCATTGCCAGGGATCACCATACAGAGACGTTTGACCACAACGACATGCTGCTGATGATTGTCCGCCTGGTAAACATGGTCTGTAACAAAATGGAGGCCAATGATGTGAACATAGACTTATCTGGGGTTGTCTCATCCCGGGAGGCGGATATTTTAGGCATGCCCGAGATCGGGGTGGCGGAACTGGAAGTCGCCCTTGAAGATGCCCGGGAAACCCAACCGATCCGTTAGAACTGAATATTTGTAACGCTGGGTTTAGAGCCGCATCCACCTAATTTTGCATATCAGCGAACTGGCGGGCAATGCTGTCCCGATCATACACGATTTCCACCCTGCGGTTTCTGGCCCGGCCCGAGGCCGTATCATTGGTGGCCACCGGATGATACTGGGCATATCCCTCTGCAGAAATATAAAACGGGGGCACCCCGTTATCCACTAGATGGCGGACCACGGTGGAGGCCCGGGCAGAAGAAAGCTCCCAGTTGGAAGGGTACCGGGCCGATGATATCGGCGCGCTGTCCGTATGGCCCTTGATCTTGACATGATAGGCCAGCTTTGACAAAACAACAGCCACTTTTCTGAGGATATCCAACCCCTTGTCAGAAAGCGTTGTCCCGCCCTCGGCAAAGAGAAGCAGATCCGACATGGTGATGACCACACCGTCCTCGTTCTTGGTTACCGAGACCTCCCCTCCCAGCTTGTTGAACAAGACCAGTTCCCGGACTTCAGAGACAATATCCTCCATCTCTTTTTCAATCATCCCGCCCAGTTCGTCGATTTGCTGATTCTCACTGGGTTCCTCTGAGGGAACCGGATGCATGGTCAGCCCCTCCCGGGTCCCGGACTGGGGAACCGCCTGGGCGCCCAGGGCGCTTCTCAGGGACTTGACCAGTTCCTTGTAGGTCTCCTGCTGGGTGGTACTCATGGCAAATAGAAGAACGAAAAAACACATGAGCAGGGTCACCAAATCGGCAAAGGTCGCCATCCATTTGGGGGACCCTTGTTCTGCTTTTGCCTCCTCTGCCGGGGGAGGACCAGGCAGTGCCTGTTCGACGTCTGAATTTCCGTCAGCCATGGATTATTCCTGAATTTCCAGCATTATTTTTCTTCCTCGCTCTTGCCATCGGGAAGGTATACTTTCAGCTTGTCTTCCATGAGCTTGGGGTGCTCTCCTTCCCGGATAGAGAGAATTCCCTCAAAGATGATGTTCATATTGGTGATCTCCTCCTGGTTCCTGCCGCTGAGCTTGTCGCTCATGGGGATAAAAAACAGATTGGCCAGCACGGCCCCGTAAAAAGTGGTGATCATGGCCACGGCCATTTTAGGACCGATAGAAGAAGGATCATCCAGGTTGGCCAGCATCTGAACCAGGCCGATAAGGGTTCCGATCATCCCAAAGGCAGGGGCGTAGGCCCCCATGCTGGAAAAAATATTGGCCCCGGTGTCGAGATTCTGCTTGGTCAGCTCCATTTTTTTTTGCATGATCTGGGCAATATCTGCCGTTTTCACTCCGTCCACGGTCATCTGAAGGGCCTGGGCCAGATAGGGATCTGGTGTGTTCTGGATATCTGACTCAATGGAAAGCAGCCCGCCTTTTCTGGCCTTGTTGGATACTTCCACCAGGTTGGCAATGATATCTTCGGGCTTTTCGATTTTAAAGATAAAAACCTTCATGGCCACCTTGAACAATCCCAGGACATCTGACAGGGGATAGCCGATCATGACCGCAGCAATGGTCCCCCCCACCACCACGAGAATAGAGGGAATATTGACAAACATCAAAAGGCTGCTGCCCAGCAGAATGGTGCCGATCACAAAACCCATCCCGGAGACCACACCGATAACCGAAGAAATATCCATGTTCTAAACCTTTATGTAAACGATTTCATCCACAGGGTACTCCCTGCTGTATTGTATAACCTTGTTGATGGCCTCCCGGGTTAACTCCGTATTGGCGGAAAAAAGCTTGGTGCCCGAGTCGGTAAAAAGTGCCGCGCCCAGCTTCATCCCCGGTTCAAGCTGCTCCAATCCCACGCCCCTGACCTTGAAACTCTCCGATGCCAGGCGGGTTACCACATACTTGCCCAGAAGGCCTGCAATCACCGGATCCAGCCGGGCCCCTGCCAGATCCTCTAACGCCGCCAGCAATGCCTCAGGCCCTTTGATATCCGGCCGGTCCCTGAGGGTCTCCAGCTCGTCAGCGCCAGCCAGAATTTTTGACGCCACCGGGATATGCTGCCGCTTCAACCCCTCTGGGTATCCAGTGCCGTCTGACCATTCATTCAGGCTCCGGATGATACGGGCTTCCGGCTCAAATCCCGGACAATTATCAAGTAGATCCGCCCCTTTTACAGGATGCTGCCGCATCATGGTGCGGTCATAGGCAGACAGATTACTTTGTTTTTGTTCTTTATCGGACAAAAATGCCTCAGACATGAATAAAAGTCCGACTTCATGGAGCATAGCAGCTTTTAAAAGATCCTCCAACCGATTTTCATCCAGCCCCATTTCCCGCCCGAGAAATTCCGCAACACCTGCGACCCGCTCCGCGTGGCCCCGGTTTTTTTCTACCCGGGAGCGGATAAGGGTGATCAGAACCCGGCTGAAGCCCGCCATGTTCTCGCCCAGATTTTTTTTCACATCTGCAAGGGCCTGCTTGAGCCTGCGACGCTCCCCTGTCATCTCCTGGACCTGCTTCAAAGCGAGGTTCAGGCTGGTCTTCTCCTCGACAAGCTCGGTTTTGACATCTTTGAGTTCTGATTTAAACCGGTCCAGATAGGCAAAGGACTTTTCCAGGGCCCGGCTGTCCGCATGCTGCTGCTGGGCAAGAAGGTATTTTTCATTGTATTGGCCGGCCTTGATACGAATCTCTCCGGGCAAGAAGGGAAAATCCAGGAGCCTGTCACATCCCGCCTCCAGAATCTTTAACCGAATGTCCCGGGGCAAAGAAGCCGGCACCCCGCAGAAAATACCCGGGGAAAATACAAACCGGTCCAGCTTGGCCAGCTGTATCCATTTGCGGACCATATCTGCCGCGTGACCGTCAGTGTCAAATTCCGGCACCATGACTAAAATATCAGGACGGGTTTCTACTGCGGCCGCCTCCCGGGGCGAGGCCACCAAGCGGACCTGAACCCCCGGATCCCCGGCAATCTCTGCTGCCAAAGACGATTCTCCAATATAAAGGACAGATACAGGCGTATCCATTATCTTTGCCCTGCTAAATTCACTCTGAATAATCGCATGTCCACCACTCATCCCACCGGTGTTCCATAATCTGTGAGGCCATGTCCCGTCCCGTATCGGTCTTGAGCCTTGCCAAAACCTTAGGCAGCCAGTCTTCAGGAGAGGTCGCCCCCAGATCCTTGAATTTTTTCAACTCAAGGATAAAAGACAGCTGATCCGCGTCGTTGGCCAGCCTGGCCTCCAGGGACTGTCCCAGGTTGAAGTCCTCTATGAGGTCCTTGATTTCCTTGCCAAAGGGAATCCCCCGGGAAAAATGGCGAATCGCCTTTTTCTCATCGACCTTGTTGTATTTTTTATTGACATAGTTATGATCCCCGGTGCGGGCCTCGGGAAGGTCATGGACCAGGGCCATGGCCATGAGTTTCTCACCGTCTGCCCCAGGCACCAGTCGGGCCATTGTAAGGCAGATAAAAGCCATTGTAAAGGTGTGTTCGGCAATGCTTTCCCGCCCTGTGCCCAGAAAGGCATAGCCCGAGCGCGGCAGATCCTTGAGCATCCTGGCCTCAAACAATAGATTGGCAATTTTTATCATTTACCGTCCATTTCTAGTAATTTGGTGTAACAAATCTTGACTTTTTATAGAACAGAAGATTAAATAAAGTCAAGATTTGCAGGGACCACCGCATCAAGGGGGCGATATGAGGCATCAAAAATCAAAGATATTTTCCTTAAAATCAATAGTAATTTTATGCGTGCTTTTGGCTGGCGCATCATCCCAGGCACAGGAAGACCCCGGACTGGTCAAGGCGGCAGAGGGTGAGCCCGGTTTTTACTATACCATTCAAAAGGGGGATACCCTCTGGGATCTGTCCAGAAAATTTTACAACAGCCAATGGGACTGGCCCGGACTGTGGGAGATGAACAAGGAGATTAAAAACCCCCACTGGATTTATCCCGGGAAAAAAATCAGGGTATTTTTAAACACACAGGCCCCATCCAAGGCCATGGAACAACAGGCCCCTGCCCCCCCGCAGCCATCCGAAAAAACCGTCGACCCCATCACCCCGACCTTTGTCTATCCGGGCATGGACCGGGTGGGATTTATTAAAAAGACCCAGGAGAAAAGCCTTGGCACAATTATCCGGGAGCGGGACAAGCACCTGATGATATCCAAAGACGATATTATCTATATCAAACCGGCTGATGAGGGTGCCCTCAAACAGGGACAAATCTATCATATTTTCAACGTGGAACAGATAAAAGAAACATTTGACCGCATAAAATTCACCGGCGTCAAACATATTCTAAAGGCCCGGGTTAAGATACTCAAAGATATGGACACGTATTGGGTGGGAAAAATAACGGCAGCTTACAAAGATGTTGGGGCCGGAGATATGCTGATGCCCTATTTGCCCAGGGCCCAGGCATTGAAAATACGTGAAAAAAACGATTCCATTGATGCTGTGCTTGTCTGTTCGGAAACCAACACCCTGATGATCAACGATCGCCGCATCGCCTTCATCAACAAAGGCCGCCAGGACAACGTCCTTCCCGGCCAGGTTTATACCATTTACCAGTCCCAGACAGAAAAATCTTTCTTTGGCACAAAGGATAAAATTTCCATCGCCCCCCTGTTGGCAGGCAGGCTCATCGTCCTGCACAGCGAAAAGATCAGCGCCACGGTCATGGTCGTCTCATCCAGGCAGGATATTCACCCGGGGGACATGGTGAATTAACCCCGGTTCAAACTGGCTCAGGCTTGCTCCCAGGTCACGCGCAGCACCTCCTGATAGGTGGTCTGGCCGGCCAGCATCTTTTGGATGCCGCCCTCCCGGAGTTGCACCAGACCTTGGGCCACCGCCTGTTTCCGCAGATCCTCCAGCCCGGCCTCATATGAGGTCAGCCGCTTTAACCCGTCGGTATAGGGCAGGATTTCATAAATCCCTGTCCGCCCCTTGTACCCCGTGTGCCGACATTTGACACACCCTTTGCCGTGCTTTAAGGGAACAGGGCCTGTGCGGTCCACTTTCAATCCCAGGTCTGCCAGTTCCCGGGCATCCATCTCAAAGCCTTCAATGCAATGGGGACATATCTTTCTGACCAGGCGCTGGGCCACCACCCCGGTCAGGGACGAATGGACAAGATAGGCGGGAATGCCCAGGTCCAGCAGCCGGAAAATGGTGGATACCGCATCGTTGGTATGAAGGGTAGACAAAACCAGATGCCCGGTCAAGGCCGCCTGAACCGCAGCCTGGGCGGTTTCCAGATCCCGGATCTCTCCCACCATGATGATATCCGGATCCTGGCGCATGATATTGCGCAGCACTGATCCAAAGGTAACGGTGATGGCCGGCTGGACGCCAATCTGGTTAAACTCCTCATGGATCATCTCAATGGGATCCTCAACGGTGGTAATGTTCACCTCAGGACAGGACAGCATTCTCAGGCTGGAGTACAGGGTGGTGGATTTTCCGGATCCGGTGGGACCTGTCACCAGAACGATGCCAAAGGGCATGGTGATCAGGCGTTTGTACTTTTCAAAATCCTCAGAAGAGAACCCCAGCATTTCCAGGTCCTGGAACAGGATATCCGGATCCATGATCCGCATGACCACCTTTTCACCAAAGGCAACCGGAATGGTAGACACCCGGATTTCCACCTCGGTCTCTTCCTTGGCCATCTTGATCCTGCCGTCCTGGGGGCGCCGTTTTTCCGCCATATCCAGGGCGGACAGGGTTTTTATCCTGCTGACCACGGCATTGTGAAGCTTTTTGGGCAGCTTGTACACCGTATGCAGGGCCCCGTCGATGCGCATGCGCACCAGGCAGAGTTCTCTTTTGGGCTCAATATGGATATCACTGGCCTTCTGGTCAAAGGCGTAGGAAAACAGATGGTTCACCGCATTGACAATGTGCTGATCCGTTGCCGGCAGCTCCTCCATGGCATTGATGCTGACAAACTGCTCCAGATTCCCCAGGTCCACCCCTTTTTTGGCAAAAAGGTCTTCAGCCGCTGAAATAGAGTATTGAAACCCGAAAAACTCATGGATCAGTTTAACAATATCGGTTCTGGCGCTGACAATGGGTTTGACCTTGAGTTTTGACACCTGCTCCACATCACAGATGGCCTCGTGATTGAACGGATCTGGCGTGGCCACCACCAGCTTGCCTTCTTGTATTTCCAGGGGCAGCAGCAGATGCTTTAAGGCAAAAGATTTTGAAATGGTGCCGGTGACCAGCTTGAGTTCCAGCTTCAGGGGATCAATTTTTTTATACGCCAGGCCCCAGGCCCGGGCCAGTGTCCTGTAGATCAGATCCTCATCCACCTGGGTTCCAGGCCTGTCCTGGCGCTCCAGCCGGGCCTGAACCACCACGTCTATAAAAGAAATCCCGCTCAAAAGCGTTTGCCGATCCGCCGGGGTCAGGTGTTTTCCCCGGGCCTTGGCCAGGATAGATTCTTTGATCTGCTTTTCCCGGCGCAACAGGTCCCTGGCCTGATCTGCCGTTATCAGCCTGGCCTTGATAAAACTCTGGCAGATGAACTTGGGTGATAGTTTTTGCGATGTCTGCTGCTGCATGGGAACCCCTTTATCAGGACTTAAACCGTTTCAATATACGTCCATACGCTGATGGGTAATTTATACGGTTCCGTCAATTGAAAGTAAAGACCTGCATGGCAAAAGGCGTGATAAATACAATCATCTGTTGAAGATCTTTGTCCCTTGTTTTATAGTCATGCCCGGCAATATAATGCACTGGCCTCCTGATGGAAACGCATGTGATATGGAAAAAATCCTGGTAGTTGATGATGAGCCAAATATCTGCAACGGCTGCAGACTGATCCTTTCGGAACAAGGCTATGACGTAACCATGGCCCTGTCCGGCCAGGAGGCGTCCAAACAACTGGCTGAAAATTCATTTGATCTTATCCTTTTGGATATACGCCTGCCGGATATCAACGGCATTGACCTGCTCAAGGATCTTCGTAAAAAACAATTTCCCCCCCATGTCATTATCATGACCGGCCACGGCACGGTGGAAAATGCTGTGGATGCCATGAAAAACGGCGCCTTTGACTACCTGACAAAACCGTTTAACGACAAGGACATATTAAAAACCGTGGCCATGGCCTGTCACAGCCGGAAGTTGATCCGGGAAAACCTGGCTTTGAAAAAACAACTGTATGAAAAGTTCAGCTTTGATAACATCATTGGTAAAAGCAGGCAGATTGTTGACATTTTTAATAAAATAGAGCGGGTGGCCCCCCTGGACAGCACTGTACTGCTGGATGGAGAAAGCGGTACAGGCAAAGAGCTGTTCGCCAACGCCATCCATGCCCACAGCAAACGGGCGGCCCACAGGTTCCTGGCCGTGGACTGCAATACATTTTCATCCTCTCTTCTTGAAAGCGAGCTGTTTGGTCATGTCAAGGGGGCCTTTACCGGGGCAAAAACAGATAAACCCGGTATTTTCGAGACCGCCTCCCACGGCACCCTTTTTTTGGATGAAGTGGCCAATCTGGATCAGGATATCCAGGGAAAACTGCTGCGGGTGCTGGAAACCTGCGAATACAAGGCTGTGGGCGCAACTGAAACGAAGCAGACCCATGCCCGGATCATTGCTGCCACCAATACCAGCCTCAAGGATATGGTTAAAGAAAAAACATTCCGCCAGGATCTATTTTACCGGTTAAATGTATTTCCCATCTATATTCCCCCCTTAAGGGAAAGAAGAGATGACATCCCGCGTCTGGCCTATCATTTTTTAAACCGGTTCTGCAAAAAGGCTGGAAAACAGATCCAAGGATTTTCCCACGAGGCCCTGGACACCCTGGTGAGTTTTGACTGGCCCGGAAATGTAAGGCAGCTTAAGAATGTGGTGGAGCGCCTTGTGATCCTGGCTGACAGCCCCCATCTCAATCAAAATTTTCTCCGGGAAAACCTTGAGGTTAAAACACGGGACACGGAAAATGGCCCCACCGTACCAAATACCATACAGGAGCTAAAGGCCGCCAAAAAACATTGCCTGGAACACCACTTTGGCAAAATCGAGGCGGCCTTTTTAAAACAGGCCCTGAAAAAGAACCAGGGCAATATCACCCGGGCCGCCAAACAGGTGGGGATGCAGCGGTCTAATTTTTCAGTCCTCATGAAAAAACACCAGATTCACCCCCCCAAAACCTAAAGCATATATTTTTCCATACACCGTATATTTTTCCACACGTCATGTTCTGCGCCCCAGCCCTTGGGCATGGGTTGAATTCTCGTATTTTTTTTTATACGATTCGGGCGGCTCCAGAAGGCCCCAAAAAACCAAACAATGTTCAACATATTGTATTAATTGAAAAATCAACCTTAATATCCTTTCTTTTATGCCTGGCACGACTCCTGCTAATAATGAGGGCAAGCCAGAACATTGATGAAAAGGAGATACAAAGATGACTGCAGTAAAAGAAAAACCAGAGGCTGAAAAAGACTCCCATATTCTGATCATGGAAGATGATTTAACCGTGGCCAGAGGGCTGAAAATGATCCTGGATGAGCAAGGATACGCCGTGGACCATGAGGGAACCGGAAATGGCGCCATGACGGCCATGGGGCAGTACGACTATGATCTTCTCATGGCAGACTTGAGGCTGCCGGACATTGATGGCATGCAGGTGGTAAAAAATATCCGAGAAACCAAGCCTGACACCCAGGTCATTGTCATGACCGGATATGCCACAAGCGCCCTGGCTGTCAATGCCATGAAAATGGGGGTCAAGGATTTTATTGCCAAACCCTTTACCGAAGAACAGATCAGCCAAGCCATCCAATCGGCCCTGGCCGAGAACGGCATGGCCCAGGTTGAATCGGCCGCGGATTCAGTCGTGGATCTGTCCATTCAAAAGCGGGAAGTGCTCAAGGTCCTGAACCGGACCTCGGAAGATGAATCCTTCTGGGTCTCTCTCATGGAAAAAGGCAGCAACGCCCTCAAAGCCTATACCCTGTCCTCAACCGCCAAATCAGCCATTGCATCCGGGGATCTGGGATGGATCAATGAGAATGTCGGAGAGCTGACCCAAAAGCAGCTCATGTTCATCTATAAACGTCTTGAACGGGAAGCCTGGTAATCCACTGAATCGGACCGGTCCGGACAAACAAGAGGAACCCCATGCCCACAACCGAATTAAAACAGTATAAGACCTTTTATCTTGCCTTCAGGGAAGTCAGTAAACTGGTTCACTCAAAGAGTGATACCGATTTAAATGAGGTGCTCAAGCGCATTGTGTCCAGCACCATAAAAGGGCTCAATGCCAAGGGGGCTGTGCTGTGTATCCGGGATAAAAAATCCGGAACCTTTGAAGTCAAGGCATCCTACGGGGTGGATGAAAAATATCTGGCGTTGGAGTCCCTTGCCAAAAAACGCTTTTTTGCCTGGCCCCATAAAAAACACCATGTCCAGACCACCGCAGATCTCAAGACCGCACCAATGGTCAATCACCCCCAAGAGCTTCATGACATCGGCATCCAGATGCTCATGGACGTTCCCCTGATCTTTGACGATGTTGTTTTCGGATTAATCCGGGCCTATTTTGTTGATGAAAAACAATTTTCAAATGAGGAACTGGACTTCATGGCTGCCGTGATCGAACAGCTGGCATGCGCCATCCAGCACAAAAAAAAGATCCAGTCCCACACCCAAAAATACAACCGGCTGGCCACAAAAATTGACCGGCTGGCCTCTTTGGGCAGAATGGCGGCCGGAGTCGCCCATGAGATCAACAATCCTTTGACCGGTATCCTTCTCTACAGCTCAAACCTGTTTAAAAAAGCCCCCCAGGGCAGTCCATTTAAAGACGGGCTGGAAATTATCATGCAAGAAACCCAGCGGTGTAAAAAAATCATCCAGGGGTTGTTGGATTTTTCACGGGAAAAGAAACCCGAAAAAAAGGACGCCAATGTCAATAGGGTCATAGAACGTGCCCTGGCCCTCATGGAAAATGAATTTTTGATCAAACGGATACAGATCAAAAAAAACCTTGATTCAAAGGTGGAAAACTTTCAGATGGATGACTGCCAGATAGAACAGGTGATCATCAATCTGCTGCTGAATGCCGCCTATGCCGTGAACGAGGAAAAAGGAATCATTGCCATTTCGTCCAGTCTGGACACAGAGAACCAACGGGTCATTATAAGAATCAAGGACAATGGGCACGGCATTCCCCAGGATAAACTCAAAAGGATATTTGAACCCTTTTACACCACAAAGTCAGAAGGAAGCGGCCTGGGTCTGGCCGTCAGCTACGGAATTGTGAAAAATCACCAGGGGACCATAGAGATTATCAGCCAGCCCGGAAACGGCACTGAAATCTTCATCCTGCTGCCAATATTAAAAGGATACTATTAGGATAAAAGTTTAAACCCATGGGTCAAAAAAGAGTTTTAATCATAGACGATGAAAATGTCATCTGCAAAGGATGCAAGATGATTTTATCAGAGCTGGAATATGTGTGCGATCATTGCACATCCGGGGTTGACGGTCTGCAGCAGGCCTTGAATCATCCCTACGATGTGCTGCTTTTGGATATGAAGCTCAAGGACATGAACGGCATGGAAATCCTGGAGGCGGTCAAAAAAGCCAAACCAAAACTGCATATCATTGTAATCACAGGATATTCAACCGTAAAAAATACGGTCAAGGCCATGAAACTCGGGGCAAATAATTATATCTCAAAACCCTTTACCGATGACGATATTATTGAAGCGGTTCGCAATGCATTTAAATGATACGGATTTAAGGACGTTCTAATGAAAAAAATACAGGATATGGGTCTGGAAGGCATACAGGGATCTGCCATGGTCGTGGGCGGCGGCATGGCAGGCATGCAGGCCGCACTGGATCTGGCCAACTCAGGATTTTATGTATACCTGGCTGAACGCTCGCCTGCCATTGGCGGCAAGATGGCCCAGCTGGACAAGACCTTTCCCACCAATGACTGTGCCATGTGAATTATCTCACCCAAACTGGTCGAGGTCGGCCGGCATGTTAATATTGAACTGCTTACCCTTGCGCAAATCACAGATGTCTCAGGCACCCAGGGCAATTTCAAGGTCTGCCTGACCCAGCATCCCCGGTATGTGGACCCGGACAAATGCATTGCCTGCGGGCTCTGCGCCGAAAAATGTCCCAAAAAGGTGGATGATGCCTATAACGAAAACCTGGGTAAAACCAAGGCCATCTATGTGCCCTATTCCCAGGCCGTACCCCTGAAATACGCCATTGATGACACCCAATGCCTGTATCTGAATAAAAACAAGTGCGGGCTCTGCGAAAAGATCTGCCCCTCGGGCGCCATCAATTTTAAAGATATCCCCAAAAAGATATCCGTTCATGTGGGCGCCATCATCATGTCCACCGGATTTGAGGCCTTTGACCCCTCTGGCCTGGATTACCTTGGATTTTCCAGGCATCCGGACATTGTCACAGCCATGGGCTTTGAACGGGTCCTCTCCGCCACTGGTCCTTTTGGGGGGCATCTTTGCCTGCCCTCGGATAAAAAACATCAGACCTATCCCAAAAAAATCGCCTGGCTCCAATGTGTGGGCTCCAGGGATGAAAACAAGTGCAGCAACGGCTATTGCTCTTCTGTCTGCTGCATGTATGCAGTAAAACAGGCCATCATGTCCAAAGAACACAGCATTGATCCTCTGGACTGCGCCATTTTCTACATGGACATGAGAACCCAGGGCAAGGATTTTGACCGGTATGTGGAACAGGCAAAGGCCAGGGGTGTCCGCTTTATCCGATCCAGGGTTCATTCGGCAACGCCTTCGGATGAACAAGACGGCATCCGCATGCGGTATGCCACTGAAGACGGTGCCGTAAAAGACGAACATTTTGACATGGTGGTTTTGTCCACCGGCCTTCAAATCAATCAAGAGACGGCAGATCTGGCCCGGAAAATGGGTATTCAGCTGGATGAACATCACTTCATCGCCACGGACAGCTTTCATCCGGTGGCCACCTCTGTGCCTGGCATTTTTGCCTGCGGGGTGCTTACCGGACCCAAGGATATCCCCCAGTCCGTGATGGAGGCAAGTTCAGCTGCGGCTGCCGCAGCTGAAACCATATCCTTTGCCCGGCATTCCCAGACCCAAGAAATCATGGTGCCAAAGGAGCGCAACCTTTCGGATGAACCTGCAAAAATCGGCGTGTTTGTCTGCAATTGCGGCACCAATATCGGCGGGGTGGTGGATGTGCCCCAAGTGGTGGCATACGCCCGGACCCTTCCCGGGGTAACCTATGCTGAAGAAAACCTGTTCACCTGCTCCCAGGACACCCAGGACAAGATGGCCGAGGTGATCCGGGACCAGGGCCTGAACCGGGTGGTTGTGGCGGCCTGCTCTCCCAAAACCCATGAGGGCCTCTTTCAGGAGACCCTCATAAATGCAGGCCTGAACCGGTATCTTCTTGAAATGGCCAATATACGGAACCATGATTCATGGGTCCATGCCAAAGAGCCGGAAAAGGCCACCCAAAAAGCCATGGACCTGGTGCGCATGGCCGCGGCAAAAAGCCTGCTGCTGTCCCCTTTGTTTGAAACCAAGCTGCCCGTCACCCAGTCCGCCCTGGTTGTGGGAGGCGGTGTGGCTGGCATGACAGCGGCGCTTTCTTTGGCCGTCCAGGGCTTTTGCGTTGCCCTGGTGGAACGGGCCCAGCATCTGGGCGGCAACGCCAGACAACTTTATACCACCTATATGAATGAGGATATTGCCGCCCATGTAAAAACCCTTATCCATAAGGTGGATGCCTCGGATAAGATCCGGGTCTTTGCCGGGGCCGAGGTTAAATCTGTTGACGGCTTTGTGGGCAATTTCAACACAACGGTCAGGGCCGGCGAAACCGACCATGTGATTTCCCACGGGGTGGCCATCATGGCCACCGGCGCTCATGAGGCCAGGCCCAAAGAGTACCTTTACGGAGAAAATGACCATGTTTTTACCCACCTGGACTTTGACGCCCTGCTTAAAACCCATGATTCAAGGATTGACCAGGCACACAACGTGGTATTTATCCAGTGCGTGGGCTCAAGGGACAAGGCCCATCCCTATTGTTCCAAAGTCTGCTGCACCCACTCCATTCACTCTGCCATTGAAGTAAAAACGCGCAACCCCAAGGCCAATGTCATGATCCTCTACCGGGAAATACGGACATATGGCAAGCGGGAAACAATCTATAAACAGGCCAGGGATATGGGCATCCTCTTTTTCCGATATGATTTTTCCAATAAACCTGTGGCCAAAGCAGGAAAAAACGGGGTCACCCTTGAGTTCACCGACCATGTCCTGGGCCGCAGGCTCAGCGTTGACGCGGATCTGCTCTGCCTTGCCACACGGATTCAAGCCCATGACAACCAGGCACTTGCCCAGGCCTTCAAGGTCACCTGCGATGCTGACGGCTGGCTGCTGGAGGCCCACCAGAAACTGCGCCCGGTGGACTTTGCCACCGACGGCCTCTTTCTTGCCGGCATGGCCCATTATCCCAAGCCCATTGATGAAAGCATTGCCCAGGCCAAGGCCGCGGCTGGAAGAGCCGTAACCACCCTGGCCCGGGAAAGCATCAGCGTCGGCGGAATCGTGTCCCGGGTGAACCCGGCCCTGTGCTCCGCCTGCCAGGGCTGCATCAAAGTCTGTCCCTTTGGGGCCATCACCATGGACGAGGAAAAACAGATCGTTGATATCAACAATGCGTTGTGCAAGGGGTGCGGTGCCTGTGCTGCTGCCTGTCCTTCGGAAGCCCTGACCCTTGAAGGGTTTAACAATGATCAGCTTTACGTGCAGATCAAAAGCGCGCTGAGCGCCTAGTATAAAGGAAAATCACGTGAAAACAGACATATTTGAACCGAAAATCATCGCCTTTATGTGTAATTGGTGTACCTATGGTGCGGCTGATCTGGCCGGGGTCTCACGGATTCAGTACCCGGCCAATATCAGGCCGGTCCGGGTCATGTGTTCGGCCTCGGTATCTCCCCACCACATCCTGAGAGCCATACAGAGCCATGCGGACGGGGTCCTGGTCGGCGGCTGACATATCGGTGACTGCCATTACCTGTCAGGTAATCACATGACCATCAAGCGCATGGCCTTTGTCCAGGAGCTGCTCAAGTTCATGGGACTTGAGGGCCGGCTTCACCTGGAGTGGATTTCATCGGCCGAGGCCCAAAAATACGTCGAGGTGGTCACAGGCTTTACCGAAAAAATACGTCAGATGGGCCCCAACCCCTTAAGGGACATGGCCCGGAAAGAGAGATAAGATGGACATTGCCATCAAAACCATCATTAATGATGTCCAGCGTCAGTTGCTGGAGAACCAGGTGGATATTTTTTTAGGGTATCGAAAACTTGACGGCCATAGCATTCCCCACGGGTACACCCGTAACAACCTGGAAGAGCTATCCGGACTGTGCATCAGCCAAAACCGGTATCCCCTTGAAAAGGCAGCCACCCGCCTGGCCCAAAAACACCCCAACCTGAAGATCGGGCTCATTGCCCGGGACTGCAACCAGCGAAGCCTGAACGTATTGTATACCTGGAACCAGCTCAACCCGGACAATATCAAAACCATCGGGGTGAACTGCTGCCCGTCCCCGGTCAAGGACCATGGGGACTGCTCTTATCTGGAACCCAGGACCACGGGCCCCTATAAACAGGAACACGGGATGGACTTTAATGCCTCACCCAAGGACCTTGTGGACACCATGACCAGCCAGGACCGGTTTGAAAGATGGATGTATGAGTTCAACAAGTGCATCAAATGTTACGGATGCCGCAATATCTGCCCGGTCTGTTTCTGCAAGGAGTGCAGCCTGGAGCACGACGGTCTGGTTGAACCCGGGGTGCTGCCCGCAGAGGTCCCGGTTTTCCATCTGGTCCGGGCCACCCACATGGCCGGAAGGTGTATTGACTGCGGCCTGTGCGAGGATACCTGCCCGGCCCACATCCCCTTGCGCCTTCTCTACCGGGAGGCCAATGAAATCGTTTCCGGCATTTTTAACTTTCAGCCGGGACAGGACATGGAAAAGTCTCCTTTCAGCATTATAGGGGATACCATTGAGGCGCAACTTACCCCCCTTTAGACAAGGGGCTGAAACCTTAGACAAGGAGATCCAGCATGGACTGCAAATACGTACCATCAGTCTGCTCATATTGCGGAACCGGATGCGGGGTATTGTTCGAAGTGATTGACGGCAAAATAGAATCCACCCTGCCCTTGAAATCCCACCCGGTGAACCAGGGAAAACTATGCATCAAAGGATGGAATCTGCACGAGTACATCAACAGCTATATGCGGCTGAAATCCCCGTTGATCAAAGAAAATAAAAAATTTGAAACCGCCACCTGGGACGAGGCCATCACAGCCACTGCCGCTGGTCTTGACCAGGTAAAGCAAACCTATGGCCCCGATGCCATCGGCGTCCTGGTGTCTGCCAAGATTACCAACGAGGAAAACTTTCTGGCCCAGAAATTCACCAGGGCCGCCATTGGCACCAACAATGTGGATCATTGCGCCCGGCTGTGACATTCTTCCACAGTGGCAGGTCTTGCCGCTGCTTTTGGAAGCGGGGCCATGACAAACTCCATTGCCGAGTTTGAGCATGATTCCAATGTCATTTTTGTCATCGGGTCCAACACCACGGCCTGCCACCCCCTCATTGCCAGCCGCATCATCCAGGCAAAGGAAAACGGGGCCAAGCTCATTGTGGCGGATCCCAGAAATATCCAGCTGGCCCGGCTGGCTGATCTGACCGTCCACCACCGCCTGGGCTCGGATGTGGCCCTGCTCAACGGGATGATGCATGTCATCCTCAAGAACGGCTGGCATGACCAGACCTATATCCAGAATCGATGCCAGGACTTTGACACCCTTGCCGCCACCCTGGAGGCCTATACCCCTGACAGGGTCTGCGCCATCACCCAGGTGGATGAAAAAGACATTGTTAAAATGGCCGAGTATTACGCCCAGAATTCCCCGGCTGCCCTGCTCTACGCCATGGGCATCACCCAGCACACCACAGGGGTGGACAATGTAAAGTCCTGTTGCAACCTGGCCATGCTCTGCGGCAATGTCGGCGTAAAAGGCGGCGGGGTTAATCCCTTGAGAGGACAGAACAACGTCCAGGGGGCCTGCGACATGGGCGGCCTTCCCAATGTGTTCACCGGATACCAGCCCGTCAACGACCCGGATGCCAATAAAAAATTTTCAACGGCCTGGAATTGTAAATTGTCCGATACCCCGGGACTGACCATAACGGATATGATCTCGGCCATTGATGAGGGCAGGATCAAAGCCATGTATATTATCGGGGAAAACCCCAAACTCAGCGACCCGGACTGGAATCACCTGAACCAGGCCTTAAAAAAGCTGGACTTTCTGGTCACCCAGGATATTTTCCTGTCTGAAACCGCACAGGTGTCAGATGTGGTCCTTGCCTCGGCAGCCTTAGGAGAACGAGAGGGAACCTTCACCAATACCGAGCGCCGGTGCATGCGAACCCGCAAGGCTGTGGAGCCTTTAGCCAATACCCTGCCGGACTGGCAGATTTTTTCACGCCTGTCCACGGCCATGGGCTATGACATGGCCTATACCAGCCCGGAAGACATCTTTAACGAGATGGCCGCCCTCACGGAAAAAAGCTACGGGGGCATGACCTATGACCGCCTGGGCATTGACGGACTCCAATGGCCCTGTCCCAGCCCGGACCATCCTGGCACGCCTTTTTTGCACAAAGAGCAGTTTGCCAGGGGCAAGGGCAAGTTCCACGCCGTTGAATACAAGGATCCAGCCGAACTGGCCTGCAGGGACTACCCATTTCTTTTAACCACAGGGCGGATGTTTGCCCACTTTCACACCGGAACCATGACCCGGGTCTCAAAACACCTGGATGTAGAGCAGCGAACAGGATATGTTGAAATCCATCCTGATGATGCCGTAAAGATCAAGGTTCAGACCGATGACCCGGTTTTGCTGACATCCCGGCGGGGACAGATGGAGGTGCCGGCAAGAATCTGCCGGGACGTCAAGCCCGGCAACCTGTTTTTGCCTATCCATTTCGGTGAAAACCCCACCAATATTCTCACCAGTTCCACTGCCTTTGATCCTTTGGCCAAGATCCCTGAATTCAAGGTCGGGGCCGTCAAAGTTGAGCGGCTGATCCAATAAGAATACCCATGTGCTTTAAAGCGGTGTCTGCCATGCAGGAAGAAGCGACCACAGGATCAAGCCCACAAGACAGGTGGTGCCCTGATGGGGGATCAGGGGCTGTCTTTTTTCTTGACATTTATCATGCCGGCTGTACCATATCCTATTTTTCCCTGAACAAACAAGGACATCAATCCGGTTAGATACCGCCATGACCTATATTAAACTCATACTCACCGCCTTTTTCTGGGGCGGAACATTTATTGCCGGAAAGTCCCTTGCCGGAAAGGTGGATCCCTATTCAGCGGCTTTTCTGCGCTTTTCCATTGCCTCTTTTTTTCTTGTTTTGCTGACCCGACGCATGGAAGGGCGCCTGCCCCGTCTGACCTTGCGCCAGGTCATCGGGATCTTTTTTCTGGGGCTCACCGGGATATTGTCCTACAATCTTTGCTTTTTCACCGGCCTGACCCTGATCAACGCCAACCGGGCCTCTTTGATCATTGCCACCAACCCCATTTTCCTCACCCTGGCATCGGCCCTGTTTTTCAAAGAAAAACTGAGCCCGGGCAAAGTCACGGGCCTTGTCTTGTCGGTGACCGGCGCCCTTGTGATCATCACAGAAGGAAACATTGCCAGCATCTTTCACTCGGGCATTGGTACCGGGGAGCTGTTTATCTTTGGCTGCGTGGCATCCTGGGTCTCCTACTCTATCATGGGAAAAAAAGTCATGAATCAGCTTTCCCCTGTGGCATCGGTCTGTTACTCTTCCCTGGCCGGCACCCTTCTTCTGACCATCCCGGCCCTGTTCCACGGGACCTTCAGCCACCTGGCCGGATACGGGATTGCAGAGTGGGCCAGCCTCTTCTACCTGGGATTTTTCGGAACAGTGCTGGGATTTTTCTGGTATTACCAGGGCATTCAGAAAATCGGCCCCATGAAGGCCGGGGTGTTTATTAATTTTGTTCCGGTGTCCGCCCTGATTCTGGCCTTTTTAATTCTTGGCGAACCCATCACCCCATCCATTTCCACCGGGGCCGTCCTGGTGATCACAGGGGTGTTTCTGACCAATTTTTCCGGTGCCAAAAAATTTAGGGTATACTCCGGCTCAAAATAAAAATGTGCCGGCTCCTGGGATCAGGAACCGGCACATTGGGTATCGCAAATAAAATACGCTAGTCTTCTTCTACAACGATAGCGTCTTCTTCACAGACTTCTACGCAGCTTTCGCAGCCCATGCACTCTTCTGCATTGACCGGAACGGATTTTTCATCCTGCATTTCAAATACTTCTACGGGACATACGTCTACACATTCTTCGCAACCAACGCATTTGGACTCATCAACGATCGGATTAAATGCCATTTTACTAGCCTCCTTAAATGTTAATTAGGTATTGTCGTCAAACTCCATATATACCTGATTTAAAAAAACGCTTTTAAACATTATTTTTGCTAAAATCAAGCTTTTTATGAGTTTAAGCCAACCAGGCAGACAGCCACTTGCCGGCCTGGAATCAGGGGTGTTCGGTTCAGTATTTCGCCAGAAAACAACCGGACCTTAAGAAATCCTGACAGATGACAGCATCCACTGTGCTGTTTCAGTGCATCCCCCTGTTCCCGGTCAGGGCAGGGGCCAGCAATCATCTTGTCGAGAAGGTTGTCAACGTCCTGAAGCCATCCATCCTTGTTTTCACAATCATTTTCATGCACTTTTATGGAGTCGATGTCAAGCCTATTTATCACCCCTGTGGCCGTCTCCTCCATCCAGTCAAAAATCCGGGGACTGGTGGTCACCAGCACCTGGGAATCACCGGTGAAAACCCCGGCCTCCCGGGCAAGGGCTGCCCAGGCAGTCACGCGCCCGGCCGGCATGATGCGACCCGGGTCTGCACAAGCGTCTGTCTCGGCCCCATGCTCACGCGGGGAGCCCATATCCCCCTTCAACTGTGTCATCAGGGTTTCCATGCCCACCTCCAGATCACGAAGGCGGGTATCAAGGGTATCATTTTCCCGGTCCAGGCGCTGGGCCAGCTTTAAAAACAGGCCGGGATCCTGGGTGTCATCACGATCTGTCTCATCCCGGGGAGAGATGATCTGGGAGCGGATGCTGGTCAGATCCGTATCTGATTTAAAATAGGGCGTGTCCCGGAGCAGATGCCTTAAATTTTTTTCATTGCCCCTGTGAAGCTGTGCCCAGGCCGTGTAATCGGCAAGCTGCCGGTCAAGGGCAAGGGCCCGGTCATGGGGAATGGGACAGGATACCAGCCCGCAGGCCTGGGGGCCTTCCTGTGCAACCCCGGCCTGCCCGGCAGCTGCCCCGTCAATGTCCAGCACCTGGACATCCCGGAAAAAAGCGCCCAGGGTTTTTATCTGATCGGCGGTAATATGGGTAAAGGGAAAAAAAGAACACGTTGTCATTGTCTGTTACACCTTTTTATCATGAACCAAAACCCCCATGTCTTCAACCTGCTGCCTGAGACGATCTGCCGTCTTCCAGTCCTTTTGCTGCCGTGCAGCCTCCCGCTTTTCTAATAGAGCCAGGACCTCGGGGGCGTATTCCGTTTTTTTGTTAAAGTCAAATAAATGCAGAATCCGGTCCAGGTCCTTAAAACAGCCCAGCAGCCGGGAGGCGCTGTCCGCATCCATTTTCTGTGTGCTGAGCAGGCGGTTGACCTGCTTGATTCCGGACAAAAGGCCTGAGACCATGACCGGAACCTTGAGATCGTCGGACATGGCCGATATCATGCTCTGCCTTAAGTCATAGGCAATCTGTTCCACCTCGGTTTTAAACTCGGTCCCAGCCGCTTGCCGGGTTGTCACCGTCCCGAGGGTCTCAAGGCACCGGTTGATCTTGGCCAGGGTAAACCGGGCATCCTCCAGTCCCTTTTTGGACAACACCAGGGGCTTGCGGTAATGAGCAGACAGAAGCCAGAACCTGAGAACATCCATGCCCCAGCCCTGATCTGCCAGGGTATCCAGGGTAAGGTCCTCAAGGGTGTCGCACCCCAGGGAGCCGTCGTAGCCGACCGGGTCACAATGAACCCAGACATTGGCCAGGCTGGTCCCTGCCGCAGCACTGGCAATGGCGATCTCATTTTCATGGTGGGGAAACAAAAGTTCCCTGGAACCGGTATGGATATCAAAGCCGGCTCCCAGGTACGTCATGGCAATGGCCGCACATTGAAGGTGGAGAGAGGGCCGCACATTGCCCCACTCGGTTTTGATGCCCACCCCCTGCTTTAACTCGGATAATTTCACCCGCTTGAACAGGGTAAAATCCCTGGGATTCTGCTTTTCATACTCGTCCAGGTCCACCGTGGCCCCCAAACGGATCTTGTCCAGGTCCACATTGGACAGGTGGCCATAGGCCTCGAGGCTGGCAATATCAAAATAGACCGAGTGCAGTTTTTCATAGGCATTGCCTTGTGCAAGCAGGGTCCGGACCAGGGCCGTCATCTCGGGAAAATGCTGGGACACCTTGGGATAGGCCTGGGCCGGCCGGACCCTCAGGCGGCCCAGGTCCTTTTGGAACGTATCTATAAAAGGCTGGGTAAAGGCCTCCAGGCTCATGCCCGCGGCCTGAGCCCCGGTGATGGTTTTATCGTCGTAATCCGTAATATTGACCACATGGTTGACGTCAAAGTTCTGAAACTCCAGGTAACGGACCAGAAGATCCGTAAACACGTAGCGGCGGAACTGCCCCACATGAAGCCTGCGGTGAACTGTGGGGCCGCAGGTATAAATCCCGATCTTGGACTCCCCCATGGGCTCGAACCGCTGCACCCTCTTGGCCAGGGTATTGTGCAAGGAGAGGTTCATGGTCCGTTTGACAGCAAAAAGGTCCGTGGACAGGTAGCGTTCACCAGAATCCGGCAAGATCACCACCACAGTGCCCTGATCCATCTGTTCTGCGGTTTCAAGGGCCGCAGCCATGGCCGCTCCGGAACTCATGCCCACGAACAGCCCCTCGATCCTGGCCAGTTGGCGGGTCATTTCAAAGGCGTCATCATCATCAATGTGAAGGGTCTGATCCAGAAGGGACTTGTCAAAGATCTCCGGGGTGTAAGACTCCTTCATATTTTTAAGCCCCTGGATGCCATGCCCAAGGTAGGGTTCGGCACAGACCACCCGGGTGTCACGCTTACGGTCCCGGAAAAAGCGGGACAGACCCATCAGCGTGCCTGAGGTGCCCACACTGGCCACCACGGCATCCACGTTACCGCCGGTCTGCTCAAGAATCTCAGGACCCGTGGTATGGTAGTGGGCCTGCCAATTGCCCTCATTATTATACTGGTCGGTTAAAAAATACTGATCCGGATTTTCCCTGGCCAGGCGGTAGGCCTCTTCAATGGCCCCGTCCGAGCCCAGGTGCTTGGGGGTCAGAATGATATCCGCCCCCCGGGCCCGAAGGATCCGCTTGCGTTCTTCACTGGCGTTTTCAGCCATGGCCAGGGCAATGCGGTATCCTTTGACCGCACAGATCATGGCAAGGCCGATGCCGGTATTTCCCGAAGTGGCCTCGATCACGGTTTTATCCGGGGTCAATTCCCCTGAGGCCTCGGCCCGGTTGATCATATAAAGGGCAGCCCGGTCTTTTATGGAGCCGCCGGGATTCATATATTCCAATTTGGCAAAAATCCGCACCCCGGAAACCGGATTCAGTTTTTTGATCTCGACCAGGGGGGTATTTCCGATTGAATCAATAATGGAGGCGGTCATCTATCGTCCTTTCGTCACTGCCTGTCCGCATCGGCTTAATGTCAGCCATTCTCCTTGACTTTTCACTTATAAAATGGCTTTATACAGTAATTTTAATTGATGTGCAAAAGATTTAAGCGGAAAGCCTATGCCCTCTTTGTTTCCCTGGAAAAGACTGTCCCTGGCGGTGGCCTTTGTTATGTTATGCCTGCTGGCCCTCCAGACCAGGGGCTTTGCCATGCCGGGAAAAGAAAACCCTAAACATGTCTCCTGGCATATCTCGGCCCTGATGGTAACCTATGACAAGAACCGGGAGCTCTACATTGCCGAGGATGATGTCGTCATCACCGGCGGGGCCACCCGACTCGAGGCTGATTATCTAGAATTTTCAGATATCACCAAAGAGGCCTTTGCCCAGGGCAACGTGCTCTTTATCTCCGGTGGGGACACCATCACCTGCAATGCCATGCAGGTCAACCTGGCCACCCACAAGGGCAGCATCAACAAGGGAACCATTTTCATCCAGGAGGGCAACTACTACATCACCGGTGAAAAGATGCGCAAGACCGGCCAGTTCACCTATGATGCCGCAAAGGGGTCCATCACCACCTGTGACGGGGATTCTCCAGACTGGAAGATTACAGGCAGAAATATAAAAGTCACCATAGAAGGGTATGGCACGGCCAGCCACACAGCCCTGTGGGCCAAGAAACTGCCGGTGCTCTACTCTCCCTACCTTGTATTTCCCGTCAAGACCAAGCGCCAGACCGGTCTTTTGCTGCCCTATATCGGCAGTTCGGACCGCCGGGGATTTGAATATGAACAGCCCCTGTTCCTGGCCCTCTCCCGGAACACCGACGCCACGGTTTACGCCCATTATATGTCTGACCGCGGGGTTAAAACGGCCGGGGAGTTCCGCTATGTGATTGATGACCAGTCCCGGGGCGCCATCATGATGGACTTTCTGGAGGATGATAAAATCGATGACGGCACCGATGCCAGGCAAACCTATGGGTTCTCCTCCACAGACACCCGGACCAACACGGACCGGTGGTGGTTCAGGATGAAGCATGACCAGGTCCTGCCCTACGGGGTCACAGCCAAACTGGACCTGGATGTGGTCAGCGATGCAGACTACCTTCAGGAGTTTCAGGACGGATTTACCGGCTATGACGCCACCAATGAATACTTCAGCGACGCCTTTGGCCGCAGCCTTGACTCCTACGATGACACCACCCGGAAAAACAGCCTGCTGCTGTCCAAGACCTGGTCTTCCTATAGTATGAGTGTCCAGGGTCTGTGGTATGACGATGTAGAGGCCAGACAGCAGGACACAACAGATACAACCCTTCAAACCCTTCCCAGTGTCGAATTTGACGCCCTGCGCCAGAAAATCGGGGACACCTCATTTTACTGGACCCTGGATTCTGAAACCCGGTCCTTTTACCGCCAGGACACCACCGACAAGCTGGTCAGCGGCCAGCGCCTGGATATTTACCCCAAACTCTACTACCCCACCCGCATTGGCAAGCATTTTTCCTTTGAACCCTATCTAGGGGTCAGGGGCACAGGCTGGCACACCAATGATTTTACAGACGATTATGGAAATGACGATGAGTTCAGATTCCGGGGAATCTATGATACAGGGGCCAGCCTGTCCACCACCATCGACCGGGTGTTTAATCTGGATGCCGGGTTTGCCGAAAAACTCAAACATGAGATCATCCCCCAGATTGATTATGCCTTCCGGCCCAATGAGGTCCAGGACGATTTGCCCTACTTTGATGGCCTGGACCGTATAGGAGAACAAAATGTGGTCACCTGGTCCCTGACCCATGTATTCACCGCCAGGACAACACTCATGAACACTGACAACCAAACACAGGGCCATATCTACAAAGAACTGGCCTGGTTTAAATTCTACCAGGACTACGACATTAAAAACGAACGTGACAATGAAAGTGCATCCGGGCGCCCCTGGCAGGATGTAAAACTCAAATACGAACTGAACCCGTCCGGTTTCTTAAGTTCCAACGGAGACATCGCCGTTAACCCATACAACGGTCACTTTACACAGGTCAAGATCGGTGCCACCATCAGCGACAATCGGGGAGATAAATTTTACTCCTCCTATAGATACGACATTGATGATTACCAGACCTGGGTGAACCGGTTGACCATCCAAATCACGGATGAGGTCATGACCTATTACTGTCTTGAATCCGACCTTGAGGACAGATCAACCGTTGAACAAAAAGCGGGTGTGGAGCTTACCCGGGACTGCTGGGGCATGAAGTTAGAAATTGCAGAAACCTCGGGAGAGAAAACAATTGCCTTTTTGGTTTTGCTTAAAGGAATCGGAGAATTTGGAACCCAATGAAAAATAAGAGTCAATGGTATGCCTTGTTGACCCGGAGTAACTTTGAGCAAACCGTGTACACCGCAATCTGCCGGAAAAGCATTGATGCCTTTCTGCCCAGAACCCGAAAGCAGAGCCGGAGAAAAGATCGCAAACTCATGATTGAGGTCCCCTTGTTCTCCGGATATGTCTTTGTAAAATCCACCCCGGCACCGGGAGACCAGCTTGCCATACTCAAAACCACCGGCGCGGTCCGGTTGCTGGGCAATGCCCAGGGCCCGGTACCCGTACCCGACTCCCAGGTCGACGCCCTAAAATTGCTCACATCGGCCGGAACAGACCTGATCACCGGCACCACGGTAAAGCTGTCAAAGGGGGATCCTGTAATGATACTGCAAGGCCCCATGGCTGGATTGCGGGGAGAATTTTTTCAGCATAAGGGGCGGGGACGGGTGATTGTAAAAGTGGACCTTCTAGGCCAATACGCCGGTGTTGAAGTGGATTTGGACAATGTTGAAAAAATCCCGGGATTACTCTCATAACCCCTTGACTTTTTATAAAATTTTCAATAAAAGATCAAAATTAAAATTTTGTACAACTAGGACTTGAGGATTATATGAACAAGTTAGAATTAATCTCCACGTTAAAGGAACGGGCAGGCCTGACAAAAGCAGAGGCTGCCGAGGTAATAAAAATTTTTTTCGACTCCCTGGCCGATGCCTTTGTTGACGGAGAGCGGGTTGAAATTCGCGGACTGTGCAGCTTTCATATCAAAGAGTATAAAAGCTATGTTGGCCGGAATCCCAAAACCGGACAAAAAGTTGAAATCCCCCCCAAACGCCTGCCCTTTTTTAAATGCGGAAAAGAACTCAGGGAACGGGTCGACTACTAATCCTGCGGCTGAACCAGGATGTCTGATTTGAACCGTTGTCCTGAACAGTTTCACGCCCCTTTAGTCGCGGAGATTGATCCTTCCCACCGCCAGGAACTTCTTCACCTGGTCCGGACCGGTAAACTCCCCAATGGCCTGTTATTCTCCGGTGCCCAAGGCACGGGCAAATCCAAGGCCGCTTTGTTTTTGGCCAAAGCCTGTAATTGCACCGGCAAACCCAATATCCCCTGCAAGGTATGCGGATCCTGTAAAAAACTCGACGCAGGCATGCACCCGGACTATATCTGCCTTGACCTGGAAGAGGGGAAAAAAAACATCTCTATCTCCCAGATCAGGCGTATGACGAGAATGATCTCTGCCCGGCCCAATGAGGCAAGGTACCGGGTGGTCTGCATACACTCGGCCGGCCAGATGAATGTCCAGGCCCAGAACGCCCTGCTCAAGGTATTGGAAGCCCCCCCGGAGCAAACCTTTTTCATCCTCTGCGCCGATGACGGCGCCCCGCTTTTGCCCACCATCCTGTCCAGGTGCCGTAAAATCAGATTCCAGGCTGCCTCAGCCGCCCAGGTCTGCCAGGTGCTCTGCCAGACCCACGGCATGGATGCCCAAACTGCCCATATTGCCGCCCACACCATGGCTTCGGATGTGGATGCCACCCTGGCTGCCCTGGCCGGCAGCACCGGAGAAGACCCGCTGTGGATGAGCGTCCGCCGCAACCTCATTGAGGCGGTGGTGGCCCTTATGACAGGCCGGGCCCCTAAAGTATCCTCCCTGATCCTGTCCCGTCATCTGTCCAGCGAGCCGGATCAGCTGGCCGGGGCCATGGCGGTGATCCAGACCTTTTTAAGGGACCTTGTTTTGTTCCGATACCACCCGAAAAAAATAGTTAACCTTGATTTTTTCAATGCTTTTGAAGATATTAGTCAGATGCATTCACAAGAAACATTTCTGAAATGGGCGGAAAACTTTCATGACACGGAAAAACGGCTGGCCGCAAACTGCGGAGCCCGGTTGACCCTGGACAGATTGTTTTTGACATTGTCAACACTCCCGACCGCCTAACACAGAAATAAACCCAATTTAATCCTGGGAATAAACAGACTATGATAAAAGTGGCTGGCGTAAAATTCAAAACCGCTGGAAAAATATATGACTTTCAAAGCGGTGCCTTTGTCCTGGACACCGGAGACCGAGTTATTGTAGAAACCGAACAGGGATTAGGGTTTGGCAGTATTGCCGTGCCCCCAAAAGCCGTGGACACTGCAGACAAAAAACTCAAAAGCATTGTCAGGCTGGCAACCAAAGAGGACTTTATCAAACGTGAAGAGCTTATGCAGCTTGAAAAGCGGGCCCATGAGTTCTGCATCAAGTGCATCAATGATCTGGGGTTGCTCATGAACCTTTTCAGCGTGGAAAGCACCTTTGACAGAAACAAACTGACCTTTTTTTATACCGCAGACGGCCGCATTGACTTCAGGGAGCTGATCAAACGCCTGGTCAAGGAGTACAGCATCCGCATTGAAATGCGCCAGGTGGGTATCAGAAATCTGTCCAAGCATTGCGGGGGCATTGGAAAATGCGGCAGGGAATTCTGCTGCTCTTCTTTTATGCAGTCCTTTGAACCGGTGTCCATTAAAATGGCCAAAGAACAGGGACTCTCCCTAAACCCCACTAAGATTTCAGGGGTATGCGGCCGCCTCATGTGCTGCCTGAACTTTGAAAACAAGACCTACAGGGCCTGTAAAAAACGCATGCCCAAACTAGGCAAGCCCCTGACCATTGATGCGGGCAAGGGCAAGGTCATCCGCCAGAATGTCCTCAAAGAGAGCGTCACCGTTCGCCTTGAGGACAGAACCGAACTGGAAATCCCGCTGCACCAGATCTCCCCCCAACAGACCCAGCCGACCCAAGGCCGGGACCCCAGAACAGGATCCGAAAAAAAATGACTTCACAATTTTACACCACCCCCATCTACTATGTAAATGCCAAGCCCCATCTGGGACACGCCTATACTTCCATTGCTGCTGATGTGGCCACCCGGTTCAAAAAAATGCAGGGCTGTGATACCTTTTTTCTTACCGGGACCGATGAGCACGGAGACAAAATCGTTCAGGCCGCTGAAAAGGAAAACACCTCTCCCAAGGCCTATGCCGATAAGATCAGCCAGCTGTTCCAGGACGTGCTGCCCCTGCTCAACATCGAAAACGATTACTTTATCCGGACCACGAACCCGGATCATATCCAGGTGGTACAATCGATTTTATCCACCATCCATGACCGTGGAGATATCTATTTTTCAAGCTATGAAGGCTTATACTGCTATGGGTGCGAACGGTTTTACCAGGACCGGGAGCTTGTGGACGGCAAATGCCCGGATCATGGCACAGAACCTGCCACCATCAAAGAGTCCAACTATTTTTTCAAGATGAGCAAATACCAGGACTGGCTTGTCAACCACATTCAGTCAAACCCGGACTTTATCCGTCCAAAACAGTATAAAACAGAGATCCTGTCCTTTCTCAAGCAGCCCCTGGAAGATCTGTGCATCTCCCGGCCCAAGACCCGCCTGACCTGGGGCATCACCCTGCCCTTTGATCAAGACTATGTCACCTATGTCTGGTTCGACGCCCTGGTCAACTATATCTCGGCCCTGGGATATCCCGACGGCCAGCGGTTTAAAACATTCTGGCCCGGGACCCGGCACTTTGTGGCCAAGGATATCATCAAGCCCCACGGCATCTACTGGCCCATCATGCTCAAGGCCGCAGGACTTCCCATTTACAACGGACTTAACGTCCACGGCTTCTGGAATGTCCAGGGCTCCAAGATGTCCAAAAGCATCGGCAACGTCACCGATCCTGTTGAGGTCACAGCAGAGTTCGGCGTGGATGCCTTCAGGTATTTTCTCATGCGGGAGATGGTCTTCGGCCTGGATGCCAACTTCACCGAAGACGCCATTGTGGCCCGGATCAACTCGGATCTGGCCAACGACCTGGGCAACCTGTTCTCCCGGGTATTGTCCATGAACATGCGCTACTTCAAAGGGCAGGTAAAGGGAACCGATCCCGAACTGGACGGGCAGCTGAGCCTTGAATCGGCGGCAGCCTCTGCCATTGACGCCTATACCGCTGCCATGGAAAACTGCCGGTTTCATCAGGCCCTGGCAGCGGTGTGGGAGTTTGTCTCTGCCATGAACAAGTATATTGACACCCAGGAACCCTGGGCCATGGCCAAGGATGAGACCCGCACCCGGGAGTTGTCTTCTGTGCTTTACCAGCTCATGGAAGGCCTGCGCACCGTTGCCGGTCTGATCTTTCCTGTCATGCCGCAAACCAGTAAAAAAATGGTCACGGCCCTGGGGTTATCCCTGACGGACAAGGGGGGATTCTGCCTTGAAAAGATCCGTGCCTGGGGGCAGGTTCCCTGTGGAATCACCCTTTCCAAGCCTTGCATTCTCTTTCCCAGAGTTGCGGTTAAAAAAGAGGCGGCCGCACCTGTTGACAGGCCCTTTAAGCCGGCCTTGAAAGAGGAAATCACCCTAGAGGACTTTTCCAAAATAGATTTGCGCACCGGCAGGGTTTTGTCTGCGGAGCCTGTTAAAAATTCCAGCAAGCTGCTCAAACTTCAGGTGGATCTGGGGGCCCAGACCCGACAGGTGATTGCCGGAATCGCCAAAACCTATTCCCCGGAAGATGTGGTGGGCAAAGAAGTGATTGTGGTGGCCAATCTCAAAGAAGCCAAACTCATGGGAGAGGTCTCCCAGGGCATGATCCTTGCCGCATCACGGAAAAAGGATCTGATTCTCTCGGGATTTGACGACGCTGTCCTGCCGGGCAACCCGGTTAAATAAAAACGGTACACCGTTTCGGCACCTTTCCGGAACGATGACCATTGGATTTATCCTTTGTATACATGTAAAAAAGAAAATTCCTGGCGGGATCACCAGGCAGCCTTCCTGGTCAGACAAAAACAAAGACGCCTGCGCCGAAAATCCGCCAGGCTGGCAGCAGGGATCGCCGTAACCGTGGCCCTTGTTCTGGGGACCCTCTGGCTTGTCAGCCAGGACCGGTCCCCTGTCCGTCAAACACAACTTCAGGCCGCAGTACCGCCGGCCCCTTCGCCGCCAGCCCCAAACCCCCAACTGCCCATTGCCCGGGTCCGGGAACTGGTCAGTCAGATTGGTCTTCTGAATGCCGATCAATCCCATTTTTTTATTGACGGCCCAGATCAGAGCTACACCCTTCGCACCCAGCTGGATCAAAGACTTCAAAAACAGCTCATCAACACCCTGGATTACCTGAAACAATTGAACAGGGGAAAGCCCCAGCGCATTGCCATGGTGGCCATGGACGGCAAGACCGGCATGATACGGGCCATGGCCGGATTTGACCTGGGCGACCCCAAGGCCAATCCCTGCACGGCACCAAGCTTTCCAGCGGCCAGTATTATAAAAATCGTTACCGCTTCCGCAGCCATTGACCGCCTGGGATACACGGCCAGCACACCTTTGTTTTTCAACGGTCAAAAGTATACCCTGTACAAACGTCAGCTCAAAGACACCCGGAACAAGTACACCAGCCGGATCACCCTGGCCCAGGCCTTTGCCGAATCCATCAACCCTGTGTTCGGGAAAATCGGAAAAAACAAACTCGGAGGAGACATCCTGGACAGCTATGCCCAGGCCTTTGGGTTCAACCAGACCCCTGAAACCGATCTGCCTATGGGCACCGGCAGTTTCGCTGTGACAGACAATGACTTTCATAATGCGGAACTGGGATGCGGTTTCAACCGCCAAACCCGGATTTCTCCGATATTCGGGGCCACCATGGTCACGGCGGTGCTGAACCAGGGCATGGGCCTGGTCCCCAGGGTGGTGGACCGAATCGAGATGGCTGACGGCACCCGGATTTACACCGGCAAACCCTCAGTGTTCACAACTCCTGTCCGCCCCAAAACCGCTGAGACCATGATGACCCTCATGCACAAAACCATATCAAGGGGCACCGCCAAAAAAGCCTTTCAGGGGTATTCCAGGGACAAGGTGCTTTCCAAACTGACCCTTGGCGGCAAAACCGGCTCTCTGTACAGCACCGATCGAACCGTGAAGTACGACTGGTTCGTGGGATTCGGCAAAGATAAAAGCACGGGAAAAGCCCTTGCGGTTTCCGTGATGGTCGGCCATCGCAAGTACATCGGAACCCGGGCCGGCACCCATGCCAGAAAAATGCTCAAAACCTATTTTGCTCCCCGCCACGACTCAGGCTGACGGCAGGGACATGACCCCTTAAGGAGAACACCATGCAACCTGTAAAAAACATGCTTTGGCGCCTGATCAAAACGGCTGGATCCATCAGCCTGGCATTAGGAAAGCCCCTTGACCGGGTGGGGCCCAATACCCTGATTCTCTTTCCTGACCAGCCCCGTGTGCTTGGCTGCGGCATCTCTGCACTTGTGGCCTTTAAAGGACCTGAAACGGTCCAAAATGATATTATCCAGCGCATCTCACAGTCTGTCGAAACCCTGCCCGCCACCCAGCTCAACAGCCTGGGTAAAAATATTGACGCCTATCTCGGGGGGGAATCTGCCCTCAGCACCCTGACAGAAACCGCCCGAACCTTGAAACAGGAAAATCAATTCAGTGATCTTTTTTTCAACCCCCAAAAAATCCAGACCCTGGCAGGGTTCATCCAAACGCTTCAGGGCATTATTTCTCAGGAAGAAAAACAGCTGAAGGCATCTCTGGCAAGCCTGTCCGCCCGGGATGCGGCCCTTGTTTCTGGCCGGATCCAAACCCTGAAGGACGTGGCCTGGTGCCTGGACAAGGAAATCCACCAGAACATCACTGCCATTGCCCGGCTGACCAAGGGGCTGGATCCTGACACCTGCCGCCGGGGGCTGTGCCTTTACAAACGGATCAATGCCGTGCTCAACAGCCTGGACCGGCTGGAAGTCCGGGGCCGGGACTCCGCCGGCATCTCCATTCTGGCCACCCTGACCCGGACCCAGTATGAGGCATTTTCAGCCAGACTCAAGTTTGAGGGACTCTCCGACCGGATGAAAACCCGGAGCAACCACCAGGTATTGTCCAACAACAGCATCAGCATCAGCGAGACCACCGCCCCGGAAGGCACGCCCCTGGTCTCCATCTCATTTGTCTACAAGTTTGCGGCTGAAATCGGCGGATTAGGGGATAATATTGCCTTTATCCGAAACCAGATCAGAACCGACCATATTCTCCAGCTTTTCTCAGGGTTTTCAATCGAGGCCAGTTCTGTTTCCGCCCACACCCGGTGGGCCTCTGTCGGAGATATCAGCGAGGCCAACTGCCATCCTGTGGACAATGCCCCCACAGACAGTGACATTCTCAAATCCGGCATCATCCATGTCTGCCTCAACGGGGATATTGACAATTACCTGGAACTGAAAACCGAGTATGAGGCCAGGTATGATAAGATCCATTCCGCCATCAACACCGACACCAAGCTCATCCCCCTTCAAATTGAGCACCACTTAAAACAGGGAGCAGATATTCAAGAGGCCTTCCGGCTCGCCCTCAACGAATTCCACGGGTCCCACGCCATCACCCTGCAAACCGACCTTGCCCCGGGAAAAATCTTTCTGGCCCAGAAGGGATCTGGCCAGGCCATCTTTGTCGGGCTTGCACCAGACCACTACATTGCCGCCTCTGAGCTGTACGGGGTGGTAGAGGAAACCCCGTCCTATATCAAGCTTAACGGCGAAGACAAAGGCCAGATTGTGGTGCTGGACCAGCATGCTGCAGGCGGTATTGAGGGAATTTGCTCGTTTTACTACGACAACACCCCCATCCATTTGACCCAGGCCGATGTTCTCAGCAGCCAGATCACCTCCAGGGACATTGACCGCCAGGACTTTCCCCATTATTTTCTCAAGGAAATCTCCGAGTCTGGCCGGTCCGTTGAAAAGACCATGGAAAACCGGTTCAAGGCAGACGGGCAAACCGGGCAGAACTATGTCAGCCTGGACCCTTCGGTCATCCCGGAAGCCCTGGAACAGGCCTTAACCTCAGGCACCATACAAAGGGTGTTTTTCATCGGCCAGGGCACCGCAGGGGTGGCTGCCCAAGGGTGCGCCGATCTGCTCGCCCACTATCTGGGGAACCACCCCCTTGAAATCCGGGCCTTGAAGTCATCTGAGATGTCCGGATTCTGCATTGTGGACAACGGCGACAACCGACCGGCAATGACCGATACCCTGGTGGTGGCCATCAGCCAGTCCGGCACCACAACAGATACCAACCGCACCGTGGACATGGTCAAGGCCTGCGGTGCCATGGCCCTGGCCATTGTCAACCGCAGGGATTCGGACCTGACCTTTAAAACTGACGGGGTCCTGTATACAAGCTCGGGCAGGGATATCGAAATGTCCGTGGCCTCCACCAAGGCATTTTACTCCCAGCTCACTGCCGGGGCTGTTCTGGCACTGCACCTGGCCGCCCTGCTCAACACCCGCACCCCTGAATCCATCTCCCGGGAAATCGATATCCTCATCAGCCTGCCTGACAAAATGCAGGCTGTTCTGGACATGAAAGAGGCCATTTGCGCCTCAGCCTCAAAATATGCCGTTTCCAAGACCTATTGGGCCACAGTGGGGTCCGGTGCCAATAAAACCAGCGCCGACGAAATCCGGATCAAGCTGTCCGAACTCTGCTATAAAACCATCTCTGCCGATTATGTAGAGGACAAAAAACACATAGACCTGTCCGCCGAACCTTTGATCATTATCTGCGCCGCTGGCACCCGGGAAAGCGTTCTGGGCGATATCGTCAAGGATACAGCCATCTTCCATGCCCACAAGGCCTGTCCTATTGTCATCACCACCCAAGGGGAAACCCGGTTTGACGTCTATGCCGCTGACGTATTCAAGGTGCCTGAGGTGCCCGAACACCTGGCCCCGGTGCTGAACACCCTGGTGGGCCATATCTGGGGCTACTATGCCGCCCTTGCCATTAATGAGGGGTCCCGGTTCATGTACGAGGCCAGGACCCAGGTCCAGGAGGTGCTGGACGACTATCAGGAAACCAGCAGGGATGCCTATGAGGTGCTCCTGGGCAACCGCTTCAGGGAAACACTTGCCGGTTTTGACAACCGGTTTTCAAAACGACGCCGGGAAAACGGATTTCCCACTGCTTTAGGGCTTTCCACCACAGCCAATATCACCCTGCTGCTCAAATACCTGTCCGGTCGCCTGCCGGTATCGGACTTTGAAATTGACTTTGGCATCAAAGGCACCCCCTCCAACATGATTGCCACCTTTTTCGACAACATGGGCCTGGCCATCAACGCCATGGCAAGACCGGTGGATGCCATCAAACACCAGGCCAAAACCGTTACCGTGGGCACCAGTCGCATCAGTGAAACCTTTGACGGCATGGTGTTTGACACCCTGACCGCCCATAAGCTTCAGGTCTCCCAGCTCACCAACAAGAATGTCCTTGTGATTAAAAACCTTCAGGAAATCATCTCCGAAGTCAAGGGCGCCCTGCTGTACCGGGTGACAGGCCTAAACCTTCTGGGCGGGGTCACCCCGGAGACGCGCATAGAGGTGGTGTCAAAAACAGGTTCCCTGGAAAATGAAACCTCCAGGGTGGAAACCGACGGACGGCTCCAGGGAACGAAAAACATTATTGTAAGAGAGGGCAATGTCTATATCGGCAAGGGCAGAAAAGACAATAGAAGCATTCTGGTCATCCCGGTGATCTCAAGCTCTCCTGCCAGCCCCAACGCCATTGAGTATATCCTGTCTCTGCACGTGGGCTTCAAGGCCTCTGAAACGGTTTCCCTGCTCAAGAAGATCAAGGCCCTTGGCGGAAAATACACCCGCCTCAAGGACTGGATCATGGAAAGTGAGACCATTGTCTGGGATGATAAGTACCTGAACCTGGTAACGATTGAGACCCTGTTCGGCGCCAGCGCGGAAAAGGCCGTGGAAGCCATTATAAAGAAGATCAACTAGGGATTACACAATAACCCTGAACGTGGACCGGGGCTTTTTGGCAGGTTTTCTTGCGGCAGAGGCCTGATCATCCCTGCTGCCCCGGGCACTTGCCCTAAGCTTGAAATCCGTATGAAATTCATGCCCGCAGTTGGGGCATTGCATGCGCATTCCCCCGATCCCGGCTGGGATGCGAAGGGGCTGATGACATCCCTTACAATTTTTAATGACGTGATTTTCCATGGGTATGCTATCGGCAGAGGCCTTCTAAGAGTTAAACGCAACTATATCAGGGTTTGGGTGATTTCCTTTATCCGGGACGAGATATCCCTGACATTTGTTGTACGCCTGTTTATCCACCACTTGGCCTCTGTTTCACTCTGCCACTCCTGGAAAAACACCTCAAAGGCCTTGTCTGATAATGCCTTTGCATCTTCATCCTCATGAACAAGGCTTGACTTGAGATAATTGACCTTGTTGATCAGTTCCGATCTGATCTTTTCAGCCCAGGCCACTGCCTTGGGGGTGCCGGTCAGCTGAGGGAACCCCAGACTGCCGCTGTTCTTCTGATGCATGGCGGTCTGTTTCGCCAAATACTGTTTTTTACAGGAATCGCAATACCAGTCCTTGTTGTCCACAAGCCAGAGGCACTTTTCGTGGTTTTCAAATAGTTGAACAATAAACCTGGTAAAACAGGTTTTGCACCTGACCTGATACTCACAATTGTCTTCTGCCATTAATTTTTGCCTCTCACATCTGGGGCACGCCTTGATTGGTTCACGCCTCTTTGTAAAAATAACCCCGGGACAATAGCCGATTTGAACTTAGATCTCAATCCTTTATTTTGGCGGTGTTTTCTTGTGTCCCGGAATCCAGGGGTTATGCCCGGGCCAGGACCAGGACATCCACCTGGCGGGCCCCGGCAGTTATCAGGCAGGATGCCGCGGCCCGGCAGGTGGCCCCGGAGGTATAGACATCATCGATGAGAAGAATTTGTTTTCCCTTTACACGGCCGGGATCTTTAACGACAAAGGCCTGGTGCATATTCTTCTCCCGGGCCTTTTGATCCAGGCCGGTCTGACTTATGGTTGGCCGGCAGCGGGACAAAACCTGCGGCCGAATCTGCCAGTCCGGGGCCCTGCCATACTGATTCTGGAACCGCCGGGAAAACTGACGGACCAGCAGAACCGCCTGGTTGAACTGCCGTTCCCAGGCCCGGGATGGATGAAGGGGAACAGGCACCACCAGGTCAATGTCCTTGAAATACTGCTGAAAGCTGTTGAAAAGATAATGACACAGGGGGCCGGCCAAACGGACCCGGCCCTTGTACTTGAGCAGCCCCACTGCGGTGCGGATAATTCCCTCATAGGCAAAGGCCGCCCGGACCGTTTCGATCTTCGGCCTGGACGTCAGACAGGATTCGCACAGATGGTTTTCCCCGGCCCCCCTGGGAAAAAGACAACCGCAGCAGCAGCAGTACGGAGGTGAAAACACGGGCAGGGGAAGGGCCAGGCAGGAAGAGCAGAAACAGGCGGCCAGAGGCTCTTTTCCCGGATCAGGCGGCAAATAGGTCCCGCAGGCCATGCACCGGTCCGGCAGCACCAGGTGCCGCAGGGCCCGGGCCACCGGGACCCGTGCTGATACCCCCTGACGTTTTTTCCTCTTTGCCATGCCTTCCTCTTGTGTCGAAGGGCATCCACAGGCTCAGACCGTCTGCCGCTGTCGCAGGGCCTCATACATGGCAATGCCTCCGGCCACCGATGCGTTCAGAGAATTTACCTGCCCTGAAATGGGGATGGAAACGATGAAGTCGCACTCTTTTCTCACCACCGGACGGATACCCTTGTTCTCGCCGCCCACCACCAGGACCAGGTTTCCTGTAAAATCCGACTGAAAGATATCCCGGTCACCGCCGGCATCCAACCCTGACACCCAGGCCCCGCTGTTCTTGAGGGACCGGATCAGAGAAGCGGTATTGGTGACCTGGAAAATTGGGGCATGCTCCATGGCCCCGGCCGAGCTTCTGGACACCCCTGGAGACGGCAAAGCAGATCTGTCTTTTGGAATGATGATGTAATCCACCCCGGCGCACACCCCGGTCCGGATCAGGGCGCCCAGGTTGTGGGTATCTTCAATGCTTTCGGCTAGCAGGATGAAAAAAGGGGCAGACCTGCCGTGAATCTCCCTCAGCAGCAGACGGCTATCCTTTACCGGAAAGGCGGAGACCTCTGCAACAATCCCCTGGTGGTGGCTGTCCCTGGCCATGCGGTCCAGGGCCTCACCACTTACCCGCTTGATCGGAATCTGTTTTTCCAGGGCCAGAATCTGGGTTTTTTCCACCCGGGAATCCTGGCGCCGGTCCGAGAGCATGACTGACTTGAACGAGCGTTTTTCCGCCCTCAGGGCCTCATACACCGAGTGGAACCCAAAGAGAATCTCTTTACCGCCCCCCCGGGGTCGGGCGGCTTTGCCCTTCCCGGGCTTTGGGCCCTGTGGGATTTTTTTTTGACGACCGGCCATCAGGCACCGGCCCCTGGACCGGAAAGAATGCGGCACAGGCCTGTCATTGCATCCTCAAGCACATCATTGACCACCACATGATCATAGGCAAACCGTTGCTCTATTTCTTGTTTTGCATTGTCCAGGCGCCTGCGGATCACCTCCGCACTGTCCGTTCCCCTGGCCCGAAGGCGTTCCTCTAATGCATCAAGACAGGGGGGCATGATAAATATCGAGGTCATGGCAAGGTCTGAACGCATCACCTGTCCGGCCCCCTGAACATCAATATCCAGCAGGATGCTTTCCCCGCCGGCCAGTTTTTCCATGACAAAGGCCTTGGCAGTGCCGTAGCAGTTGCCGTGAACCTCGGCCCACTCCAGCATCTGCCCTGCCTCAACCATTGCCTTGAAATCCCCGGGCGCCACAAAGAAATAATCCTTGCCGTGGACCTCGCCTGGCCTGGGCTGGCGGGTGGTATGGGAAATAGAGTAGTTCAGATTTGGAAAACGGGGCATCACCGCTTTGATGATCGTGGTTTTTCCCGCCCCTGAAGGGGCTGAAATCACAAAGAGTGTTCCCGCCCCCACGGGCTGGGCATCACCGTTTTTCATGGTCATCTTTTCTCTGGAGCAATGTCTCATACCGTGATGAGACCGTTTCTGCCTGGATGGCAGACAAAATAACATGGTTTGAATCGGTCACGATAATGGCCCGGGTCTTTCGACCGTGGGTCACATCAATGAGCCGCCGGTCATCTTTGGCCTCATCCTTTACCCGCTTCATGGGAGACGAGTTGGGAGAAAGAATCGACACCACCCGGTCTGCTACAACAGTATTTCCAAAACCAATATTTAATAGGACCTGTTCCATGGGCCTCCTTTTATTCGATATTCTGGACCTGTTCCCTGATTTTTTCCAGTTCAGACTTCAAATCCACCACCAGATGGGACAATTCCGTGCTTCCGGATTTGGACCCGATGGTGTTGAACTCCCGGTTAAACTCCTGAACCAGAAAGTTCAGCTTTCGTCCATGGGAGTGTGGTTCATCCATGATGTCGCGGAATTGCTTGATATGGCTGTAAATACGGACAATTTCTTCGGACACATCACTCTTGTCCGCCAGCACCGCAACCTCCTGGGCCAGGCGTATTGGGTCAATGGGGTCCCCGTCATTGGTCAGTGCGGCCAGCCGCTCTTCAAGGCGAACCCGGTAGGCGCCTGGGATGCGTTTGGCCAGCTGTCCCACCTGTTCCATCCGGCCGTCAATATCATCCAGGCGGGCAAACAGATCCTGGTACAGGTTCTTTCCCTCCTGGCGCCGCATGAAATCCAGATCTTTTGCCGCGGCCTCAGCTGCCTGTTCAATGACCCGGGCCAGCAGGTCCGTGTCAACCTGTTTTTTAGCTGCCAAGATGATCTGCTTGGCCCCCAGAACCATGTCCAGACTCACGGGATCAGCAATCCCCAGATCTTTGCCAAGCGCATCCAGCGCCCGGAAATACCCCTGGGCCCGGGGGGTGTCCACCTCGAAAAAATCCTGGTCCTGGGCCTTGTCTGTCAGCGTGAGGCGAATCTCGATTCGGCCCCGGGTATGGTGCTGCCCCATGATCTTTTTGATCTGATCTTCAAAGGGCTGGCACATCTCAGGCAGATGGATGTTGACATCCAGGTATCTTGAATTATAGGACCGCACGGTCATATCAATGCTCAGATCGGCCTCAGCCGCTGCTCCCGTGGCAAATGCGGTCATGCTTTTTATCATAAAGTATTCCTTTCAAGGGCCTTAAGGTCCGCGATATACTTTTGCCTGACCCGGGTCAGCACCGCCAATACCTCTGGGGAGGCATAGTCCGGATAGGTCCATGCCAGACTCTTAAACCCCTCCTTGGTGTACATCAAAGTCAGGTCGGCATATATCTGTTGTCCAATATAAATTCTATGGGCATAATCTTTTCCCGTTGCCAGGATAAACCGGGATTGCAGCAGGTACCCTGGGTCAATATTAATCTGCCTGCTGCCCTGATGTTGAAAATCCGCCTCGATCTCATTGGTGGCCCGCTTGATTCCGGCCAGGTCCTCCTGCCTGATCAGGGAACTGAATGCCAGGATCCGCCGGTACAGGGGCTGGCCCATTTCCTTATAGTAATAGTCTGTGTAGTCGAAATCAAGCCATTTGGACATGATGTCCAAGGGGCCTGTTACCGCCTCCAGCCGGACAAAGATCTTTTCCAGAAGATCCTTGTCCTTCATAAAGACCGAAACAACCAGTTTGGCCGGATCCGGGGCCCTGGGCACGCTCATCTTTTCAGGGGCTTGGCTTCGTCAATGAGCATGATGGGGATATCATCCCGGATTTCATAGACCAGGGCACAGGCCTCGCAGATCAGCCCGTCCGCTTTGGCAGTTAATTCAACGTCTCCCTTGCACTTGGGGCAGACCAGTATTTCAAGCAGTTCTTTGGATACGGCCATGGGTTACTCCTCTATATGGGTTTGGATAGTGGCTTCAGGCTTTACCGCCTGCATGGACTGTAAGGTATAATAATCACCTTTCAGTGCCATAAGCGCCTCATGGGTCCCCTGTTCGGCAATCCTGCCGTCTTTGAGCAGGATAACCCTGGAGGCATAGTCAATGGTGGACAGGCGATGGGCAATGACAAAAGAGGTCCTGCCCTTCATCAAATTTTCAAGGGCCTTTTGCACCACCTTTTCCGCCTGGGAATCCAAAGCAGAGGTGGCCTCGTCCAGAATCAGCACCGGGGCGTCCTTGATCAGGGCCCTGGCAATGCAGATCCGCTGTTTTTCCCCCCCGGACAACCTCGATCCCAGCTCCCCGATCACCGTATCATAGCCATTGGGAAACCGGCAAATAAAGTCATGGGCAAAGGCGGACCGGGCCGCCGCTTCGATCTGGTCATCTGTGGCATCCATCCGGCCGTACCGAATATTTTCCCGGACCGTCTCGTTAAAGAGGATGGGCTCCTGGGTCACAATGGAAATATGGGCCCGAAGGGATTCCAGGGTAAAATTTCGAACATCCCTGCCGGCAATGGTCACCTGGCCGGAGCTGACATCGTAAAGCCGTGAGATGAGGTTGACCAGGCTGGTCTTTCCCCCGCCGCTCATGCCCACCAGGGCCAGGACCTCTCCAGGGGCGGCGTTCAGGCTGATATCTGTCAGGGCCATGGGCTGGTCCGGACCATAGGCAAAGCTGACCCGGTCAAATGTCACCTGGCACCGGGCCGCAGACAGCACATCGGCATCCAGCTTTTCCTCAATGGCATCTTTCTTTTCCAACACGTCAAATATGCGTGAAGCAGCAGCCATGCCTGCCTGGATGGTGTTGTTCAGGCGGGACAGCTTTTTCACCGGATCATACAGCATCATCACTGCGGTGAGAAATGAAAAAAAGATACCCGGTGTAGAGGTGCCTTCAATGACCCGAAGCCCGCCGAACCAGATAACAAAGGCAATGCCAAGCCCCCCTAAAAACTCCATCACCGGAGAGGAAAGGGCCCGTGTCATCACCTTTTTCATCTCCAGCCGAAACAGGTTCCGGGTTTTGTTCCCGAACCGCTGCTTTTCAAAGGCTGCCAGGTTGAAAATCTTGATTATCTTGGCCCCGGTAAAGGTTTCATGAAGAAAGGCATTCAGATCAGCCATGGTCTCCTGGGCCCCGGTGGAAAATTTTCGCATCCGACGGCCAAAGACCAAAATAGGATAAAAAGCCAGGGGCAGCACGATAAACGCCCCAATGGCCAGCTGCCAGTCCCGGTAAAAGATCACGAACAAAAAGGCCACCACTGAAAAGGAATCCCGAAACAGGGAAATCACCGCCGTAGAGACCATTGCCTTGACCACGTTGACATCGTTGGTAATCCGGGACATGAGGGTCCCGGTTTTCTCGCTGTGGATATAGGAAATGGGCAGGTCAATAATTTTTTCGTACAGCCGGTTTCGAAGCTCCCGGATGATCCGTTCCCCAATATGATTCATCAGGTATTCTGACCCGTAAGTCCCGATGCCTTTTAAAAAAAACACCAGTATGGCCAAAACCGGTATAAACACCAGCATCGCCCTGTCCTTGGCAATAAAAATATCATCCATCACCGGCTTGACCAGAAAGGCCATGGCCCCGTTGGCTCCGGCCACCACCACCATGAACAGGGCCGCCAGCAGCAGCCGTTTCCAATGCTGTGATATCAGTTTGATGATCTTGTCCCGGCGGCTTTTGGATGACTCATGCAGATGATGGCTCATGAAGGGTATGTCTCTTGGTTAAAATTCTAAGGGTTTGAATATTGTCATTCCATGCAAAACATGAGAGCATAGCCTCCCATGACAGAGAGTGCTTTTATACCCAATTTTTTTAAATTTTACAATATGCTCTGGCGGGCAAGCCTGCCTTTTTTACGGCGGAACAAAAGACTGGCCCCCACCTTTGACCGCCGGGTGAATCCCAGCCTGTCCCAAGCGGACATCTGGCTTCAGGCCGCCTCAGCCGGAGAGGCCTTCCTGGCCCTGTCCATACTCTCAAAGATGGTACCACAGACCCGGGTCAGGGTATTGGTAACCACCACAACAGACCAGGGGGCCCAGGTCCTGCGCAACGGGCTTGGGCACATGGCCCTGTCGCCCAAACTACAGGTAATGGTTGACTTTTTTCCATTTGACTTTCCAGCCGCAGTGTCCCAGGCTGTCTTTCAGGTGAATCCCAGGGTCATGGTCCTGCTGGAAACCGAACTGTGGCCAGCGGTTCTGTATGCCCTCAAACAACGGAAAATCCCGGTGCTTGTCCTCAATGCCCGGATGTCCCGGACAAGCAGCTCTCGGTATAAAAAGACAAGGTGGCTGTGGCAATGCCTGGCCCCGGACCGAATCCTGGCCATCTCCGAAACAGACCGCAAACGCTATGCCCGGGTATTTTCAGGCACCCCCACAGCCGTGATGAACAATATTAAATTTGATGTCATGGAATCGGGTGCCTCAAACAACCAGGGCCTGGATTCTCAGATGGCCGAGATTTTCCCCGGCCCCCTGCCCCTTTCTGTTCTGGCCTCTTTCCGCCGCCAGGAAGAAAAAAAGATCCTGGCCCTGGTCACTACCCTGAAATCCCGGGTTTCGGACCAGATCATCGCCCTCTTTCCCAGGCATATGCACCGCATCTCTGCCCTGGAAAAGCAGCTCACAGCCCACAGCATCCCCTATGTCCTCAGATCCAGCCTCTCAGGGCCTGTGACCCAACCCTGCGTGATTCTCTGGGACAAATTCGGGGAACTTCGCCAGGCCTACGCCTTTGCCCGCACGGTTTTTGTGGGGGGCAGCCTGGCACCCCTGGGGGGACAAAACTTTATCGAGCCTTCTATACTGGGAATCCCCACCGTCACCGGACCCCATTGGCAAGATTTTGCCTGGGCCGGGCAAAAAATTTTCTCTCTCGGCGTTGTCTCCTCTGTGCCGGATGCCCAAAGCGCGGCCAGGGCCATGGCCCAAGCCCTGAAAACCGCCCCGGACCTTGAGAAAAACAGGGCAGCGGTCAAAGACTATATCTCATCCAGGACAGGCGGGAGTGCCGCGGCCTGTCAGGCTATCCTTCATTTTTTGGATACCGGCGACTCCGATAAGCCAAGAATGGGCCAGGAGCATAAGCGACTTTTAGTGCAGACCAATCAAAGGGCAGACAACGCCGGATGACCGTAAAACCTCGTTCAAAGCTGGTGAATAATTACCAGGAAAAGATACTGTTTAATAAGTGATTTATGATATAAAAATAACAAAGTGCAAAAAATTCAACCTAAAAAAGGACTGGATATGACGACACTTAATTGCCATCAATGCCAATTCAGGAAAAAATACGATCGTAACCCCAAATCCCTCCTGGGAAGATTATGGAAATGGCACATTGGTTTCTGCCCCGGCTGGAAAAGCTATATGAAATCGCTTGCACCTGAAGAGCGAACCAGGATAGCCGGAAAATACGGGTTAAAAAAATGGATGATCATGATCGTTTTGTGTTTGTCGGCATTCAGCACCGATGCCATGGCCTGGTCTGAACATCCGCTCATGACCAGGCCTGTTTTGACACGAATCCCGGAATTAAACACTGCCACTGCCGTTCAGGTCACATCACTGAAACGCTTTTTGGCTGAAAATGAAAAAGCGCTGGAAAATAAGCTGAATGACCTTGAAGAATGGCTGCACCAGAACCTGGACTACTATCCGTCTTTGCCTGATGCATTGCGTTTTAGTGCCACCGGCAATCAAGATGATATTCTTGACAGGTTCTACAGGGCGATACGCTTGAATCCCAATGTAAAAATGCAGCTGTACCTTCACCTTCTTCCAGGCGATTCCCGTGAAGGCCGGCCTTTAATCGATCCCGGACAGCTCACCACACTCAGCAATATTTCATCAATGAAAAAAACAACTTACGTAAAACTGACACAAGGTGAACAGGTTTCGGCAACGGCTGTTGTGTGTACGGCAACAGATGAACCGGATTACGGCCTTGACCTGGGTCTTTTTGAAGACAACGGCACGGCCTATGGGAAACAATACGGTTTCGGACCTCAGCCGTTTGGTGATCCTGATCTTGAATACGGAAGTCAGGCCCCGTTTCACATGGGGTTTTATCACGAAGCCAAAATCGTATTCCTGGCCGGCCCTTTTTTGAAAAAAACACTTCCCGAATACCGCATAAACCAGTTCAAGTTTCTGGCAGAATTTGCCTTTGAATCGGGTAATCCCTACTGGGGATACAGGTTCATGGGCTGGGGCATGCATTATCTGGGGGACCTGTCAATGCCTTACCATTCAGTTGCATTGCCAGGGGTCGGCACCTTCAGTATGATATGGACCAATATAAAAGCCATGGCAGGTTTTCCCAAGAGCAAGGACAATGCCGTGCAGCTTGTAAGCAACCGGCATGCAGTGATTGAACACTTCGCATGGCTGACCCTGCGGGATGCATACCAATCCAAAAAAGACAATCATCCATTGCTTGCCGCATTGAAAAATCCGCTGGAAACGGTTCCTTACCATACCCGCTTTCCAAGAGAAGTTGCAGCAAAAAAAGCAGCTGAAAGGGCAGATCATGTGGACAGAATCCTTGAAACAAGAATGCCTGACCAGCTGGTTTCAGATCCAAAATTCAAGACACCCGGATCGCCAGAGCTGGACAGGCTGATGGCGACAGTCCTGGCTGAGAAAGGAGAAACAGCCTTGAACGACATGACACAGGCTCTGGCAGACCTGATGCAGTCATACAGCATGCATCTTATCAGTTACTACCATTCCATATTACCAGAACCCATATGATTACAACATTGAATTCCAGTCTCGTCGGAACCCGGCTCAAACCTTATGAAACCACCATCACCATGCGGCAGACCACAAACCATGCGGCAGCTATTGAAGATGGCAACCCCCGGTATTTTGACGACACAAAAGAGCATGGGCTTGTATCCCACCCCATGTTCCCGGTCGCTGTGACCTGGCCTGTGCTCAGCCGTCTTGATCATTTCATCGAGTCGGATAATTTTCCCACCCAAGTACTTTTAACCCAGGTGCACTACTCAGAGCATCTGATTTTACATCGTCTTGTACGGCCAAATGATGCACTGACAATTAAAGGTGAGTTAAAGGCCTTGATTCCCCACAGAGCCGGCACCCACGCCGTCATCGCGCTTGAAGCCCTGGACAAGGGCGGTGATCCTGTATTTACAGAATATATCGGTGCAATGCTCCGGGGCGTTGACTGCGGTAAACAAGGGATAACAGGTTCTATCCCGGTCATTCCTGAAAGCAATAAAACCGGTGATATTCCTGTCTGGACCTCGAATGTCCATATAAATCATCTCATGCCGTTTCTATATGACGGCTGTACAGATATCGAATTCCCGATCCATACATCTGTCCAATTTGCCAGAGACGTGGGGCTGCCGGGCATCATTCTTCAGGGCACAGCCACACTTGGGCTGGCGGTCAGGGACATTGTAGACAGGCAAACAGATAAGGATCCGTCACGAGTGACCCGGATTGCCTGTAATTTTTCCGGCATGGTTATCCCGGGTACGGATATCCGGATCATCTGCACAGACCAAGTCACACATCAACACCATACAGATATCTTTTTTACCGTGTTGAACAGTGAAAACAAAAAGGCAATCCGAAACGGATATGTCCAGATCAAAAGGAGTCACCATGGCTGACACCGCACGTTTGCCGCTTGTCAATTCATACATTGATCTGTGGGCTGAAAAGAGACCTGACACCATTGCCATTACCCAATATGAGGACGGGCGGCAGCTGACCTACAAAAAATTTGCCTTGCTCATTGATTTTTTTGCCCTGAAACTGCTGGACATGGGCATTGGCAAGGGCGATCGCGTTGCCACACAACTGGTCCTGGTGCCCGAGCACATGGCCCTGATGTATGCCTGTTTTAAAATCGGGGCCATCTTCGCCCCCCTTGATGTCCGGCTCAGCGAAAACGAAGTGGTCCGGGATATTAACAAGATCGACGCAAAAGCCTTGTTTTTTCTGGGTGAAACCCCGGTAAGAGATTTCAGGCAGGTCGGCCGTGCAGTGCAAAAAGGCTGCAGGTCAGTGGCCCACCTGGTTCAGTTTACACCCGATCCAGACCCCGGTGACATCCTGGAGGGGGCGGTTTCCATAACAACAATGATGAGCAAACCGCGGCTCATCTGGTTAAAATTTGCGGACATGGTTACCGGCCGCCTGAAAAAGGCGTATCAGGACCTTGATACCAGAACACCCGCCCTGATCATTTATACAACCGGTACCACTGGAGAGCCCAAACCGGCACTGCTCTGTCATGAAAATATCATTGTGCAGAATCAGGTATTGGAACGTGGACTTGACTACAGCGGCAGCCCGGAAAATTTCTCTATCCTGGTTAACCTGCCGCCCAGTCATGTGGGCTGCATTACCGAAACCTTCATGACGGCCATGTTCATGGGCGGCAAAGCGGTTTTCCTTCGCATCTTTGATGTCAAAGCGACCCTTGGCGCCATTGAGAAGTATAAAATAAAGGCCCTCGGCCAGATCCCCACCATGTTCCGGATGCTCTGGAATTTGCCTGAATACGAAAAATATGATTTGTCCAGCCTGGAATTCGTTGCCTACGCCGGTTCAGCCGTTGATGTTACATTTTTAAAAAAGCTGTCAACCATGGCCCCCAAGTTCGGAACAGGCCTGGGCATGACGGAAAATGCCGGTTTTGCAACCTTCACCCCTCCGGGAATCCCCATTGAAGAGATGGCAGGCCAGGTCGGCACCGACTTTCCCGACCTGGCACGGGTCAGTATCCGCAAGCCCATGAACAGCGACGGAGCAGCAGGGAAGGAATTACCGGACAATGAGGTCGGCGAAATCTGTTATCATCCGCCCATTGTTTTTTCAGGGTACTACAATCAGCCTGAACAAACCAAAAAAACGATCTCTACCGAGGGAATCCTTTACACTGGAGACATCGGCTATTTTAAACCCATGGACGGATACAGGGCCCTTTATCTTGCCGGAAGAAAAAAATTCGTTATCAAACAAAAAGGGTATAATGTCTTTCCCGGTGAAGTTGAGGATCATATTGCAGGCCTGTTAAACGTCGACACCGTTGAGGTCATCGGCATGACGCACACGCTTTTTGACGAGGGAATATTTGCCTTTGTACGCCCGTCACCCGGAACGGATCTAAGGCGGGAGGATGTCATGGACCATTGTAAATCTATTGCCTCCTATAAGCGCCCTCAGCACATTGAGATCTGGCCGGCTGACAGAGACTTGCCATTGACAAGAAGCGCCAAGGTAGACAAAATGGCACTCATTGAACTTGCGGAAAATATTGTGGAAGACTTAAGGAAAAATAAACAATGGGATGCCGATGTCCCGTTCAAGAGCCCCAGGCTGTAATCATTCTCCTCTTTGATGCGACCCCGTTTTTATCAGTTAACACAATCAGGACTCAAATAGAATCTGTTCGTTATCAATTGCTTTGTTCAAGTCTTCAGTAATAGATTCAAGAAGGCTGGCATCCCGGCTGTTACGCTCAGAACAGATTACCTTGACCACAAGATTACGACCGTTTTCTTTTGCAACATAGAGGGCTTTGTCAACGAGATAAAACGCATGATCGATCTCCATATTGCCGGGATGATTTTTAAAAAATGGATAAAACATAATGCCCATAGAGCAAGTGATGCGTATCTTTTGACCGTCAGCCACCTTAAATATAGAGTTTTCCACATGGAGACGAATTTTTTCAGCAAGGGTAAAAAGCTTACCTTCCTTGGTGTCCTTCAGGATTATTATAAATTCTTCACCGCCAATGCGGCTAACCACATCACCCTGCCTTACTTTTTCACAAAGTCTGTCACTGAATTGCTTGAGCACCATATCACCGGACGTGTGCCCATAGTTATCATTGACCTTTTTAAAGTGGTCGATATCAATACTGATAATACCATACCCATTTAAAATAGACGTTTCCCTTTTATTCAAGCCGCTTTTATTCATCCAAAAGGAATTGATTTCATCCTCAAGCCTCGGTTTTAAAACATCAAATAGATAATATCTGTTTCTAAGGCCGGTCAAGGGATCAATCCTGGCGATTCTTTTGAGCTCTGTATTTTTTACCATAAGTTCCTGATTAAGTTTTTCCGTATTGCGTTTTTCTTTGTTGAATTGTTCAACCAGTAAATTGTTATCATAGCGCAACACAAGAAACCCTCGTAAATCAGTATTCATTCGTTTGGCATTCACAGACATAATAACAAAGAAAATTAGCCCGAGAATCGCCATGTAAGTTGTCACATCAGTTCCATGGGCAAAAAGGATTGCTGTGGGAATAAAAAATACTGTTATGGAATAGGAAAAAAACATGGCCAGATTGTTGTGGTAGGAACCAAGGCTGCCTGCGACCATCCCCCCAACGATAAAGTAGAAAAAAATCATGAATTCAAGTTGATGGCTGTTTACAAAAAAAAATCCGGCCGACCCAAACAGGAGGCCTGCTACCATAAAAGAGATGAACAACACTCTCTGCCACAAAAGATAGTTGTCTTGCCTAAAGCCCCGGCGGTGAAAGCCTATTACCACATACCGAAGCAGAACAAAGGCGATATTTAGAAGGCACCATATGACTATTTTGGATTTTGGAACTACATTCCAGAGAGCGATTACAAGAATTATAGAGTTGACAATGGTGGAAGGCATACTCGTGAAAAGGTTGTTCACAAGAATTTGGGTTCGTTCTATTTCTACATAGGTTGCTCGATCAGAATCAGCAGTAAGGCTATTGTCTATTCCCATATCTCTTCTTTCTTGATTGCCTTGTTAAAGCAACATGCCTCCCATAAGTAGAATTTCAAAAGCATAGGGCATGAATTTGATTTTTTCAACAAATAAATATCTATGAGTCAAAAATTAAATATACATTAATTTGGCTGCTGATTTTCTTTGTAGATCTTTGTTGGATGGTAATTTGACGTGGCCATGGTTCCGGCTATTCAATATACCCCAAATGCTGCGAGCCGCACTCAATGATACGATATCAAATTATGATAAAATTTTTAAAATTTTCACACCTCAAACCGAGGCGAAACCACCTGCACAACAAGGACCTTTTTTGAAGCGTATGACACCTTCGGACTATGTGTCAGCCTCATGGCCTGGGACAATTGGACGCTGATGGGAGGCTCAAGGTGGGGGTGACCTGGGTCATTATTTTTAATGCCCGTTCCAATGCGTTCGACAGTTTGCACCAAAGAACATAGCGGCTATACCAGTCGATTACAGCGCTCAGGCACATGAACCCGTGCTGCTCGACAACATTATCGGAAAAAAAATAATTGTCGTTGATCACCCCTTGATTTATAATTGTGAATTGACTAAGTAATGAATGGTTCAGGTGCCGAAAGACCGGCCAAAAGGGAATCCGGTGAAACCCCGGAACGGACCCGCCGCTGTGATAGGTGACGACCGCTGCACATGCCACTGCCTGTTTTGAAACCGGTGGGAAGGCGCAGCCATTAGGATGATCCTTTAGTCAGAAGACCTGCCTGGACAAATATGAAGGCCCCACGCGGTACTGGAGCTTCAGATCTAGGTTAAAAAAAGGGATACCCCGGATCGATACTTCATCGGACCGGGGTTTTTGCGTTGTGCTGAGCATCTTGCCTGATCCAGATGGGGTCCAGCCCAGGGGCTGAAAACAAATTTACTTTTTAAATTTTGGAGGTTATCCATGCAAAAAAAAATCCCCCCGCGCTTACAGATTGTCCGGTTTTTGCGTATCCTGTTGATGACAGCAGTGATGCTGACCTATGCCAGCGTTACCCTGGCCGGGGACCACGGCCATAAAAACAAAAAAAAGGTCGGCATCCTGCTGGTGGCCTTTGGCTCCAGCGAGGCCAGTGCCCAGGTCTCCTTTGAAAACATCCAGAAAAAAGCCGCGGCCACCTTTCCTGACACCCCGATTTTCTGGGCCTATACCTCCCATATTATCCGCCATAAGCTGGCCAAGCAGGGCAAACACCTGGACTCCCCGGAAGTGGCCCTGGGCAAAATGGCCGATGAAGGCTTCACCCATGTGGCGGTCCAGAGCCTGCATACCATTGGCGGGGCTGAATACCATGACCTGCGAAGAATCATTTCAGGATTCAAGACCATGAAAGCCTTTGACAAGATCATCCTGGGCTATCCTTTGCTGAGTACCCAGGCGGACATGAAAATCGTGACCCAGGCCATCCTCAGCACCATTCCCAAGGAACGAAAGAAAAATGAGGCGGTTGTCCTTATGGGCCATGGCACCCATCATCCCTCCAATGCCTTTTATGCCGCCCTCATGTTCCAGGTGCAGCTCCAGGACCCCAGCGTCTTTATCGGGACTGTGGAAGGCTATCCTGGCCTGGACACCATTGCCCCCCTGCTGAAGGCCAAAAACATCAAGACCCTCTGGCTGATGCCCTTCATGTCCGTGGCTGGCGACCATGCCAAAAACGATATGGCCGGTGACGAAGATGACTCCTGGAAATCCATTTTAACCCAAAAAGGCTTTGACTGCCGGGTAGTCCTCAAGGGCACGGCAGAGTTTGACGCCTTTGTGAACCTGTGGATTTCCCATCTCAAAGGGGCCATGGACCATTTCTGATTTTTACCAAAAGGCTTGGGCCTGATTCACCCTGTTGTGCCGGCCCCTGTGCCGGCGCAATTTCCTGTCCAATGCCCTTGCCTGCCTTGAAGTCCCGGAAACGATGGGATATGATAATCTGACAAAAAAGCGCCACTGCAGCAATGGGAACGCCGTAACCCGGGCCAACACCCTAAAATGGAGGATTGCCATGGATTTGGAACAATACAGGCAGGTGATACAAGATGCCATTCAAAGTGAAATCGACGCCAAAACCTTTTATGAAGACGTCAGCAAAGGAATAAAGGACAACTCGCTCAAGGATCTTTTCCTCAATTTTTCCAAAGAAGAGGCCAAGCACGAGCAGATTCTCACCCGGGTCCTGAACCAGGAAAAAATCACCACGGCCCATTTCAACTGTGACAAGGATTTCAAGGTGGCCGAAACCGTTGACATGCCGGACGTCTCCCCGGACATGGACCTTAAAAGCGCCATTGCCCTGGCCATGAAAAATGAAGAGGTGGCCATGAAAAAGTATACAGCCCTGGCAGGCAACTGCAAAGATCCCGAACTCAAACAGGTCTTCCTGGACCTGGCCGCCATGGAGCGGGACCACAAGTTCAAAATGGAGGAAAATTTTGTGGACGTGGCCTACCCCGAAGTCTGGTAGGCCCTATCTTGTTGAGCAATACGGGTTAGACCACCCCGTCCAGCTCATGCTTTAAAGAGCGGTTCATGAGCCGGGTCACGGTTTCGGCCACAGGCCTGCCCTCAAACAGCACGGCATAGACCTCGTTGCAGATGGGCAGGTCCACTGAAAGCGTTTTGGACAGGTTGTACACCGAACGGGTGGTCTTCACCCCCTCGGCCACCATGCGCATCTCTGAAACAATATCATCCAGCTTTTTTCCCTGGCCGATCTGTTTGCCAACGGTATAGTTTCGGCTCAGGGCGCCGGTGCAGGTCAAAAGCAGGTCCCCGACCCCGGCCAGGCCGGAAAGGGTCAGCGGATCCGCCCCCAGCCTTGTGCCCAGGCGGTTCATCTCGGTAAGCCCCCGGGTGATGAGGGCGGCCCTGGGATTGAGTCCCATATCCATGCCGTCGCAGATGCCGGCGGCAATGGCCAGGACATTTTTGATGGCCCCCCCGATCTGGGTGCCCACAGGATCTGTATTCACATACACCCGGAACGTGGGGCAGGAAAAGATCTGCTGGACCGCCTCGGCCACCGCCCGGCTGTGGGCGGCAGCCGCCACAACCGTGGGGACCTGCCGGGCCACCTCCCTGGCAAAACTGGGACCGGAAAGCACGGCAACCTTTTCTTTGGCCAGGTGATCGCATACCCCGGAGAGGATATCGGTCATGGTCTGGTGGGTCTTGTTTTCAATCCCTTTGGAGGCGCTGACCACAATGGTATCAGCCCCGATAAAGGGCTTCATGTCCGTGGCAACGGCCCGCATGCAATGGGAGGGCACCACCATCAGCACCAGGTCCTTGTCCTTTACAGCGGTTTCAAGGCTGTTGCCAGGGATGATGGATTCCGGCAGTTTCACTCCCGGCAAAAACAACTTATTTTCCCTGTCTGACTCGATCTGGGCCTTGACCTCGGGCTCAAACACCCAAAGGTCCAGGGTATATCCTTTTTCCGCCAGCAGCTTGGCCAGGGCTGTCCCCCAGCTGCCGCCCCCCACAACCCCGATCCGGGCTTTATTGATCTGCATATATATCCTTATATCTTGTAACCTGAATTGACTTTGGCGGTCTTTGCCGCCATTACAGGGCTGACCCCGCATCCCTAGGTTTTCTGAAACCAAGGGCATTGAAAAAGCCGATAGCTCTCCGGGTCGGCCTGCAGCATGTTATTGGCTTATTGTTTGATTAAATATTGCTTGAGCGTGAATCCTGAATAGCATCAAGAATATCATTTGTAGTGGCTTTAGTCTTTATCCCAGGCACGTTAAATGGAGAATCTTTTTGAGCGTGTTTAAATAGCACTGTAAACATTTCACCCCCTCGACGCTTTATCACCACTTCTTCAGATCGAGCCAAATCCAAGACCGTGGAAAGTTTTTGTCTGGCTTCTGAATATGTGAATACTTTCATTTTTATACCTCCATAATCTGTATGCCTAAATTATTTGCCACGTCCCTCATTCTGCGATCAAGGGTAAGTAATGGGCTGTGCAAAGTAAGGGCGCATGTCAAAAAATAGGCATCATATGTATAAATATTGAACTGGCAAGCCATTTCAAGGGCCTGGGGAATGTTGATCCTTCGTAGATCTACTGGTATTTTTTGAGTTGCAAGCCAGATGTCGGGCAGCTCTTGCTGGGTTATTCTCTGTGTTTTTAGCATGACAGATAGAGCATTGCCAATTTCAAACGGCAATACTTCCGGTGCTATCAGTTCATGACCGATGGAAAGATTTATAATGCGGTCTCTTTCCGGTTCGTATAGAGTAACTGCCAAAAATGTATTTGTATCTGCTGTTATTTTCACAAGTACAATTGTACATCTTTTTAGGTTCCTGTCAAGAAATTGAAATAAAAGTTCAAATTTCCTGAAATGCCCGGGCCAGCCCGCCCCTGACCCGGGCCAGGGGTTTGGTTCCCGGAAACAGCAGTTTTACACATTTGAATCCGGCTGATGTCATATGATCTCGGCATCTGCCAGGCAGACCCAGCCGACCTTGTTCCTGGCAATGCTTATTTTAATATGATTGCTCTTTTTTTCAAGAACGTTGACAATGGTGCCCGCGTGAAGGTCAAACAACGGCGTGGCCGTGTCCTGGGTACCGGAACGGACCTGAACCTCGGGGCTGAGAATCACTGCCCGGGTATCCCTGTCCAGCCGGGCCGCTTCCAGGAATGCAGCCGCCGTCACCAAAACAACAATCACCAGAATCACGGTGCCGGCCCCGGATATCACCTTTCTGCGCTGCACCATTCTGCCAGCGGCCCAGAGAAAAAAAACGCAGGATCCTGCCACAGCAGCCAGTTGCAGACGTCTCAGGGACACCCATCCTTTCCAGAAAAACAAAATATCCCGGGCCGTCAGGGGATGATCCACTTGATCCGTGACCCGGGTTCGGGCATGGGCAAGGTTAAACTGGATATCCGGATCTGACGGGGCCAGGCGCAAGGCCCGCTCATACCAGAGGATGGCCCGGCCCAGGTTGTTGTCCCTGAGCCAGGCATTGCCTGTATTGTAAAACAGGCCAGGATTGTCAACTCCTGCGGCGGCAATGGCCTCAAACCCCATGGCTGCCTGTTCAAACCGGCCGGCCTTGTAATCTTTGACTGCATCCACAAATTGGGTGGCAGATGCCGCGGCCCGGGCTGCAGAAGGGGCAAGGGGCAGGGACAGGGCCAATACAAAAACAAGGGCCTTGGCCCAGGCCCGGATCTGTTTCAGGTGTGTTTCAGCTGCGGCCGGGTCCAGGGGCTTTCCCCCGAAGCGGGCCTGGTCCAGGGTCTGCATCATCTCAACCATTTGGGCGGCCTCTGTATCATCCACACCGCTGTCCCGAAGCAATGCGCTGGCCTCGGCGCAGGTCAGGTTCTCTGCCTGCCTGCCGGACCGGGCAAGGATCAAGGCCGTCAGGCTGCTGCGCAGGGCCGGCAGAAATACAGGATCTTCCGGGTCGGCTGCCCCAGCCTTTTGAATCAAGGCAGCAGCCTTTTTCCGGGCTTGGGCCCTGGTGTCAGGGGCGCTTCGCCACCGCCCCAAAACCAGGGCAAACAGGCCGAACCCGGCCCCCGGCAGCATCAGCCACAAGACAAACCAGGGCAGAGGCAGCCGGACAACAGGATGAATGGCAGAGATATCTTCTCTGATATCAAGGATGTCCCGGTTCTTGATTGTCACCTCAGCCTTGGCTGCCGGCACATCTTCAGGCCTGTCTTTGGCGGTTTCGGATTCAGCACCCAAGGATTTTTGGGCTGCTTGAAAATCCGTGTTCGTGCCGGGCAGCACCTCCAGGGTCAGGGGCTGGGTGGTAATGGTTTTGTAGGTGCGGGCCTCTGGATCAAAAAAGGTCAGGCCCACCTTGGGAATGTCAATGACGCCGGGCTGTCTGGGCACCAGGGCTGTCCGGAACACCTTTTTACCGGCCAGACCTGTCGAACTGATATCCTCCTGCGGGGCATCGGGATATACCTTGACTTGCGTCTCATCCAGGTCAGGCATCAGGGTGCCCATATCCATGACATTGCCCCGGCCCTGGACGACCAGGCTCAGGGTGGCGGACGCTCCGGCAGGAACCCGGGTCTTATCCAGTGAGGCCGCCAGGGTAAAGGTGCCCACCAGTCCGGAAAACTGCACATCCCCCTGGTAGGCAGGAAGGGGACTGACCTCAAGACTGAGGGCGTTGGAGACCACCCGGACCGGCCGGGTCCGGGCCGGGTTAAAAAATGAATCCTTAAAAAGCGAACCCAGAGGATCGTTTCCCCGGCGCCGGGTTCCAGCCACCGGTTCCTGGACCACAAAGACCGCCGGACCGATATCATAGGTCCCTGGGCCCGGGGCCTGGACCAGGTATTTTATCTGGTTGACCCCCACGGTCATATTGTTTACCGTCCGGGTGTGCTTTGTCCATTTGGTTAATGCCCTGGCATCCAGTCCATTGAAATCCGGTTCGCTGAACTGGGCCCCTGAAAACCGCTTGGGCGCCAGAAGAGACAGGGTGTAGACGATCTGCTGTCCAGGCACCGCCTGTGTTGTCTCCAGCCGGGCCCGGGCCTGGAACCCGGGTTCTGCATCATTGGACCCGGCCTGAGGCGTCTTTTCGCAGCGGATCTGAATCGCTTGGGTATGAACGGTTTTCTCGTCCCCTTTCACGGCCAGGGCCGGCACCTCAAGGGTGCCGGTCTTTTTGGGCGACAGATGATAGATATAGGAAACCTCGTGTTTCCAGGTCCCGTTGACATAGGATCGGCTGGTCTGTGTGGCCGAAGAAAGAATGGTAAAATCCGTGATGGCTGAGGTATCCACAGTCCCGTCACCGCCATCCACAACCACCCGGAGCCTGAGGGTCTGCCCCATGCTGATCCGGGTCTGGTCCACCTGGGCCGTGGCGGAATAGGCAAAGACCGACGACGGCAGCACCGCCAGCATCAGCAATATCCATACAAAGGCCCGGCCTGTTTTCACAGTCTTTTTTCCCATCCTACCAGTCCTGTTCAATGGCCTGTGCCTGACCCGCCGGTATCAGGGCTTTTCCCGGCGTGTCTTTCAGGCGGTTCAACTTGCTCTCCAGCATTTGGGCAGCCTCAGGAGACAGATCGCTGCCTGTTGCAGCCCGGGTCTGGCCAGACTCAGCGTCCTGGTCATCTGCCTGTTGGCTGCCGGCATCTGCCTGTTGGCCGCCGGCATCTGCCTTGTGTTTCTGCGCCTGGGCCCCTGAATCTTTTTGCCCTTGCCGTTGCTGACCAGAAGATTTTTTCTGATCCTGGCCCGGGTTGCCCGGTTTCTGGCTGTTTTGGCGATCCTGGTTCTGTTCGTCCTGATTATTCTGACCCTGATTATCCTGACCCTGCTCATCCTCATCTGAATCCTGGCCAGATGTCTGTTCCGGGTCATCGGATGACTGTTCTTTTTTCTTCTGGTTTTGCTGTGCCAGCTTTTTTTTTACAAAATCCAGGTTCTCTTTGGCCTGGGTGTCTTTGGGAAAGCGTTTCAGCAGTCGTTCATAATCCTCTACCGCGCCCTTGAGATCCCCCATTTTGTACCGGGTATTGGCCAGGTTGTACAGGGCATCCTGCCTCAGGGTCTTGTCTGCTGAAGCCAGGGCCTGGGAAAAATTGTCCCGGGCCAGGGCATACTCTCCGGCAGCATAGGCGGCCGCGCCGATGTTGTAATACAGACGGGGATCATCAGGATTGTCAAGCTGGGCGTTGATGAACACGTTTTTGGCCCGTTGAAACTCTTTCTTGTCATAGGCGTCCATGCCCTGCCTGACCGGGTTTTTAAACAAATCGGCCCGGGCCGGGTCAGATATGCCCAAAAGGCAGAGGCCCAGGACAACACAGCCCGCCGTTTTCCAGGGGCTTTTGCTTTTGCCGGTACGGCTTTTCACAAAAAGCTCAGCCAAAAGCAGCAGGATTCC
>Ga0102943_1000107_pt1 | contig 56594 bp, 49 predicted proteins | sample SalPonC_black_MG_FD_78174 | JGI IMG/M metagenome (GOLD analysis project Ga0102943, IMG submission 78174) | Salt pond soil microbial communities from South San Francisco under conditions of wetland restoration - Salt Pond MetaG... | ecosystem: Environmental > Aquatic > Marine > Intertidal zone >...
ACCGTTGCGGGTATGCTTGGGGCAGCCGGATTCCGGGCATAAAAACCCCAGGTGCTGGATACCGCAGTCCCCGCAGCCCTGGCAGGAGAGCAGGGTTATCTTCATGGGATCCTCAAGAATGCGTTTGAGAATCCAGCCCTTGCTGCGCGTGTCCAGGAACCGGGCAACGGCCTTGTATACCGGTGCCAGGAGCGTTTTCTTGTCAAAAAAAAGGGTGTGGGCAAAGGACAGCGCCCGATAGGGCAGATGATCGGTCAGTCGCTGCTTTAATCCCGTGGGAACGTCCACAGGTCCCTGGTCCTGGTTTTTACTCATATCGTAGTGGTAGTAACTCCCCTTTTTCCGGGTGGAAAAATCGCTGAGATATTCCGGCCACAGGTCCTCAATTTCCTCCATGCGGTTGAGGATGGTGCCCACCGTGTCAAAATCCTTATGGATGCCGCCGATATGAATACCCCGGTATCCCAGTCCCTTGAGGACAACCCCCATGCGGGCGGCCCGTTCAATGGCCGCTTTTTTTCCTGTTTCCCTGTGCTTGTACTCGGCCACCACCTGCCGGCACAGGTCGTCCGAGACAAAGGCCCCGGGTACAAAACCTTTGTTCATGGCCCGGGCCGCCCCAGGGTTGAGAACGTATACCGATGCCATGACCGGGACATGGGCGTTTTTTTCTTTGTGGTAACGGATGAGTTCGTTGAACTTGTTCATGTCATACCCCAGCTGGGTGATGACAAAGCCGGCCCCGGCTTCAATTTTTCGATCCAGCTTCTTGAACTGGGCCAGGCACTCAGATTTCAGGGTTTTAAAGGGCGAGACCCCGCAGCCGGCAAAAAAAGGCTCAGGATCTCCCGAGGCCAGCATCCGGTGGGTCAGGCCCTGGATCATTTGGTTGAGAAGGACAGAGTCCAGGTCAAATACAGGGGTGCCCCGGCCCTCAAAGCCCTTGCCGCTGTAATCGCCGGTAAGGCAGAGGATGCTTTTCATCCCCATGCGGGCCAGCTGAAGGGCCCGGCTCTCCATGCCCACACGGTTCATGTCCCGGCAGGTGAAATGGACGATGACGTCCAGGCCCTGCCTGAAGATTTCATATCCAAGGGCATCCGGGGACAGAGACGGATTTCCCCCGGGGTTGTCCGTGATAGAGACCGCGGAAATCCGGCCGTCGGCAAAGGCATCCTTTGCAATGCCCACAAGGGCGTCGGTGTTCCGCCCAAAGGATTCCCTGCCCGGAACCAGCTCCAGGGTAACCACAAAATTGTTGGGGTCCATGAGTTCTTCACTGAATATTCTGAGCACGACAGGCCTCCTGGTCAGGGTTAATCCTTGATCAGCATCTGTTTCGCCCGAGCCAGGCGGTCCAGGGTCTGATCATCCTCAAGATCCGCCACAACCCATTCCAGGGCCTGTGGGATATCAATGTTCTGGGGGCATTTTTCCAGGCATTGCCCGCATTGGATACACCGGCTGGCAAAGCCGGGATCCGTGCCTGTGAAGATGCCCCCGCAGCGGACGGCATACAGAAACTTTGCCTCTGCCTCGTTTTTGAACAGGTGCAGTTTGTTCAGCACCTCAAAGGCCGCGGAGATGTTGACATTCTCGGGGCAGGGCTTGCAGTATTCACATCCGGTGCAGCCCACCGTCATCATGGATTTATAGGTGGCAGCGGCCCGGGCCACCAGGTCCAGGTCCAGAGGCGTCATGGACAGGGGCAGGGCAGTGTCGGCAATGGCCAGGTTCTCCCGGACATGATCCTCTTGATTCATGCCGGACAGGATAACGGTGACTTCCGGCCGGTTCCAGATCCAGCGCAGGGCCCAGTCTACCGGAGTCCGGGGCGTTTTGGCCTCAGCCCAGATCCGGGCCACTTCTTCCGGCGGCTCAGGCAGGCCAAGATTGCCGCCCCGCAGGGGCTCCATGATGATGATGCCCAGGTTCTTTGATGCGGCATATTCCAGGCCCTCGGTACCGGCCTGGTGGAATTCGTCCAGAAAATTGTACTGGATCTGGCAGATCTCCCAGGGATAGGCATCTACAATGGGCTTGAAATCCTGGATCCAGCCGTGGAAGGAAAACCCCGTATAGGTGATTTTGCCCTCTTTTTTGGCCTGGTCCAGGAAGTCCAAAACCCCTAAATCCATCAGGCGCTGCCATACCGGGCCGTTGAGGTTGTGGATGAGATAATAGTCAATGACGTCGGTGTCCAGGCGCTCCAGCTGCTGATCCAAAAATTTATCCATCTGGGCACGGCTGTCCACCATCCAGGAGGGCAGCTTGGTGGCCAGTCTCACCTTTTCCCGGTACCCGCTGGAAAGGGCCTTTGCCAGAAAAGGCTCGCTTTGGCCGCCGTGATAGGGCCAGGCTGTATCCAGGTAATTGACGCCGGAATCAATGGCATGGCGGATCTGAGCCGTGGCCCGGTCCTCGTCGATGCGGCCCTCGGATGTGACCGGCAGCCGCATACATCCAAATCCAAGGGCGGAGAGGCGGTCCCGGGTCTTGGGCACAGTTCGGTATTGCATGGATAATCCTTCTTGCTTTGGAAAAATTTTAGGAAATACCCTGTCAGGGTAAGGGGCTGGAGCGGGGATGTCAAGGGGAACCAGGTCTTGCAGGGATAGGGGATATGCGGAAAGGCTGACACAGGGATTATCTCTTCCAAAACCAGCTCAATTTCAGTATGGTCTCTTTGGCGGAGACTTCAGGGGCTGCTGGTTTAATCAAAAGCCGGCGATTGTGCCGCAGTGCAGACAAAATGGATACCACCAGTTGAAAGGCGATGTGTTGGCAAGGTGATGACTTCAGGTACAATGGCCAATGAAACACAGTGATTTGTTGAAAAAAGGCAGGTATGCGGGCGTTTTGCTGGTTTTGCTTCTGTGTCTTTTTCTTTTCGGAGTGGCCGGGTATATGCTGCTGGAGCGGGTTGCCTTTCTGGAGGCCATGTATTTGACCATTGGTACTTTGACCACGGTGGCGCCCTTTGACCTCACCGGCCAGGGGCAGCTGTTCGCCATCGTCCTCATCCTGTTCGGGTTCGGTCTTGTGGCGGCAACAGCGGCATTTATCGGCAATATGGTTTTGGATGGCAGCTGGATTGCGCACTACAGGAGGCACAAGGTGCAAAAAGAAATAGACAATTACAAAGATCACTATATCATCTGCGGGTATGGGCAGGTGGGGCAGATTGTGGCTGATGAACTCCACGGCAGAGGTGTTCCCATTGTCGTTATTGAGCAGAATCCCGAGGTCGTTGCCCATTGCAGGGACATGGGCATCATGTGTCTGCAAAGGGATGCCATGGAAGAGGAGAACCTTGTGGCAGCCGGTTTGGAACGGTCCAAAGGCCTTATATCCGTTGTCAACCGGGATGCAGACAATGTTTTCATTGTTCTCACCGCCAGGGCTGTGAATGAAGATCTTTTTATCTTTGCCCGGGCCAGCAGCAAGGGGGTGGAAAAAAAGCTATACCGTGCCGGTGCCAATCAGGTGGTGTCGCCCTATGCCAGCGCTGCCGTCCGAATTACCCAGAACATCCTGCGCCCCACGATCACCGACTTTCTCGGCTCGGCACTTTCCGGCAGCAAAGCCGGGATGGAGTTGGTCCTTGAGGAGCTTGAAATCCCTGACAATGCCCCTTTTGCAGGTAAAACCCTGATGGACTCCAATCTCCGCAATGATTTTGATATCATTGTTGTGGCCATCAAGCGAAAGGACGGCAGCAGGATTTTCAACCCCTCTTCCCTGGAGTGCATCAACAGAGGCGATACCCTAATTGCCGTCGGTCCCAAGGAGAATATAACCACCTTGCTGGATCAGGTTGAAACAAACTTTGCCGCACAAGGCCCAAACGGGCCTGAAAATGACATCTGATTCAATGCCATGCCACCCTTTATTCGGGTATGTCTGTTTGGGGTAAAGAGGTGCCCTGCTGGGTTAATTCACGGAAGAGTTGAATGGAACTAAATTGAAAGGTTCTGATATTAAACCAATGTGAAATAGTTCCCAATATGATACCTATCCCAAAGGGAATGAGCTTGAGGATCAAGTTGAAAAAAAATTTTTTTGCCAAGGCTTTTTGTGCTTTTTTGATTATGAATCTTATGGCCTTGTCTGATAGATTTTTAACTAGTTTTTCTCCAAGTGGATTCTTGATATCCACAACATTATCAATATCTAAGGTGGAACTAAAGCATTTAAGGGTTACACGTTTAAGTGTGTTGGCATCAGAAATTCCATAGCAATATCCAATTGAAAAAATAAGATAAACTTGATTTTTTATCAATTGGGAAAAATCCAACAATGAAACACCAATTTGAATGATGGAGCCAGGGCCTGGAATTGCACCGGGAACGGCCATTAATCCACCTTGAATTGCGCATTTTCTCTTTATTTTATTTGCTATCTTTTTTGCTATTTTTTCGTTATCCAATTTTGGATATTTTATTTTCATATCATTAACAAACGCAAAAATCTCATCTGTATTCCCCGCAACCACTTCAATGATTTTATAAACCGTTTTTTCTATCACCAGTATTGATTCCGCCATGCCGAAACAACAGCACATTATTTGGGTTTTTGATTTCTGCTCTTCAGGGTAACAGCCACACAATCCCAAGGCAAGCGCATACTAAAAATATGTAACCCAAGGGTATCCTGCGGAGACAATTGCCAATAAAGGCACACTGCTATCCTCCAAAATGATGCACTTGCATTGCGATCTAATCTTTTGCCCCATAAAAAATATGTGCATATTATTTACATGGTAAAACCCATGACTCTACACCGGTGCAACCGGTGTCCCCAGGGCCACGGCACCGCGGGTGGGATCTGTCAATAAGCCGGCAATTAGGGGTTTAGTGGGTCAGGCTGGAAAAATACCCTTCCGTGCTGATAGTTTACAATAATCGGGTAATCGGGGCATGCGTGTGCATAAAAAGCCCACTTAACACAATTGAAGGTCAATGTGAGGCAGGGCGTGTTTGCTGAAAATCAGCAAACCTTCTATGAAAACAAGTGATTGGATGTTTTTTTGACGCCATGGCATGAAAATCGCATTTTAGAGACGGCTGTGTCCAGGGTTCACGGTCCGGCCGCCGGGGTTTTCGGTGAACAAAAACGGGATTGTGGCCAGGACAACACCCTGGAATTATAAAAGGAGTTTGTACATGAACCCGATTCAAATCAAGCAGGAAGTGGCTCGTATTTTTGAAAACACCTTGTGGATTAATATCTAAGCCATGAAGACATACGAAGAGATAAATAAAAAAATACAATCCGGAAAGGCCGTGGTTCTGACCGCAGATGAAATCATGGACTACGTGGATGACAAGGGCCTTGATCAGGCTGCAGCAGAAGTTGATGTTGTGACCACGGGCACTTTCGGTCCCATGTGTTCCTCGGGATGTTTTCTCAACTTCGGCCATACCAAGCCCAAGATGCGAATGACCGAAGCCTGGATCGATGATGTCATGGCCTATGCTGGCATTGCAGCTGTTGACGTTTTCCTGGGTGCCACCCAGTTACAGCACAATGACCCGGCAAACACGTATTATCCTGGGGATTTTTCCTTTGGGGGCGGGCATGTGATGGAAAAACTGGTGGCAGGCGAAGAGCTGCAGCTGTTTGCCCTGTCATACGGTACGGACGAGTATCCGTTAAAGGAGCTCAGAACCTATTTTACCATAGACGACCTTGACCAGGCCATCATGACCAACCCCAGAAACTGCTACCAGAACTACAATGTGGCCATCAATTGCTCTGACAAGCCGATCTATACCTATCTGGGCGAGTTAAAATCCAATATGAAGAACCTCACCTATTGCTCGGCAGGGCAACTTTCCCCGCTGCTGAACGATCCCTTGTACAGAACCATCGGCGTGGGCACCAGTGTCTGGCTTGCAGGCGACCGCGGCCATGTCTACTCCGAAGGCACCCAGCATGGGTCTGACTGCCTCCGGGGAGACAATAATGTGCCCATGGAGGGAGCGGGAACCCTTGCGCTGACCGGAGACATGAAGAAAATGAACAGCGATTTTGTCCGGGGGGTCAGCTTAAAAGGATACGGGGTTTCACTGGCCCTGGGGGTGGGCATTCCCATCCCCATACTGGACAGGGAGGTGCTTCGCCACTGCACGGTCCGTGACAGTGAAATCTTTGCAGAGGTCATTGACTATGCCTCAGCCTATCCTGAGCGGCGGGGCGATATTGTAGGCAGGCTCTCCTATGCACAGCTCAGAAGCGGCAGTGTAGACTTAAAGGGAAAAAAGGTGAAGACCGGATCCCTGTCGTCCTATTCCAAGGCCCTTGAAATATCTGAACTGCTCAAGGATGAAATCAAACGAGGAGACTTTTTGTTAAGCCAGCCCTCCCAGCGGCTTCCTGTAAAACAGGGCACCACACCGCTGGATGTAAGGGCACAAGGAGAAACATCATGAATACTGCAGAGCAAATCACCAGACGCGTCATACTGGCCTATCCAAAATTTATTTCCGGGCAGCCCATTATCACCGGGCTTGTCAGAGAATATGACCTTGAAGTCAACATTTACAGGGCCAGTGTCACCCCAAATGAAGAAGGCTATATCGCCCTGGATATCACAGGAGACGAAGAGCAGATTCAAGACGGCCTTGAATTCATAAAGTCGTTCCAGATTGATGTCAATCTGACCATGAACAGCATGTTATGGGATGAAAACAAGTGTGCGGGATGCGGCAATTGCGTTCCCCATTGTCCCACCAATGCCCTGCATGTCATAGATGACCGATCAAGAAAGATTGATTTTTCCCGGGACAGGTGCATCGAGTGCCTGAAGTGTATCCAGAATTGTCCCTTTGGGGCCTGCAGCACCATCTTCTGATCATCATTCCAATGCCGTTCAAAATCGGCTTAAAGACTTTTATAACCGCACCGTGAAAACGGGCAAAAGGAGTTCAATCATGAACACAACCGGCAGCAGCCCCCCTGCTGCCCCTTGTCAGAACCGATGAAAAAAGAATTTTCATGGTGTTGATTCAGCATTTTATCCAAAATTTGAAAAGAGGTCTTATGATTTATCCTTATGAACTGAAAAATGGTAGAAACTACCCGACCAAAGATACGTTTACGGTAAACCATTGTGAGACAACCGGACGCGGCATTTATGTAAAGCGAAGCTTTAAAAAAGGAGAGATGGTGGCAAGAATGGCCGGAATTACCATTCCGGATATTCTGCAGCACACCCTTCAGATCAGCCCGTTTCTTCATCTGTATGACCCCCACTTTACCGGGCTTCTTCTGCATTCCTGCGACCCGCTGGTTTCCCTGGACATGGTAAAGCTTGAGATCTGGGCATTGCAGGATATTGAAAAGGGCCAGGCCCTGACCATGGATTATGCCCAGACAGAAGATATTTTGTTTAGGCAGTTTCCCTGTGCCTGCGGTGCCATCAACTGCCGCAACTGGGTGACCGGCAGAAAGGAAACCATCAATGAAGAGGGGGCAAAGCACCTGAGCGAACTGGAAAAGGAGTGTGGATGAGCCCGGAAAAACAACGGTTGTGGTGGGAACGACAGGACCTGGGGTATCAGGACGGACACCTGTTTTTTTCCGGTACCCCTGTGACAGATCTGATTGGCCTTACCAGCACCCCTGCGTTTTTCTATAATGGAAAACGAATTGTGGAAAATATCGGACGGCTTCATGATGCCCTGGCCCAGCTGGATGGCCATAAGATCTTCTATGCCATCAAAGCCAACCGATTTGCCCCGCTTTTGACCCATGTAAAGGCCCGGGGCAACTGCGGCGTGGATGTCTGTTCTCCCAATGAGCTGCTGCATGCCTTTTCCTGCGGCTTTAAGGGCAGTGAGATATCATACACAGCCAACTCCATGACCGACAGGGAGTTAAAGCTTCTGGCGGACAATCCTGATGTGCTCCTGAACTGCGATTCCCTGAGCACCATCCGGCGGCTGGGAAGGTTCTGCTCCCGCCGGAACATCGGCATCCGGGTCAACCCGGCCATGGGGATCGGGTACAGGGATAATGAAACCCTGAAGTACAGCGGTGATAAAACCACCAAGTTCGGTATTTACAAAGAGCAGTTTGCCCAGGCTCTCAAGCTTGCTGCAGATAATAATTTTACCGTGGATACCATCCATTTTCATACAGGATGCGGGTATTTGAACACCCAACTTCCCCTGTTTAACCAGATTCTGGATGCCACCCACTGGTTCCTGGATCAGGTCGAGGACCTGGCCTTTGTGAATCTCGGCGGCGGCCTGGGCGTCCCCCATGACGCGGATGACCACGCCTTGAATCTGGATGACTGGGTCTCTGTGATCAACGCCCATTTCAAAGGCCGCGGACTGACGGTCTGCGTGGAACCCGGGGATTATATTGCAAAGGATGCCGGGATCCTTGTTCTATCGGTCAATACGGTGGAAAAAAAGCGGCATACGGATTTTGTGGGTGTGAACGGCGGATTTAACCTGGCCATTGAACCTTTCTTTTACGGGCTGCCCTGTGAACCGGTGGTCCTTAAAAAGAAAACAGATCACATGAAGCCGGTTACCATTGTGGGCAATATAAACGAATCCCTGGATGTCTGGAAGGACAACTTCCCCATGCCGGATCAGATCAAAGAGGGGGATCCCCTTGTCTTTATCAATGCCGGCGGCTATGCCTCCTCTATGATGTCCAATCACTGCATGCGGGGGCAGGTTTCGGAAAACTTGATGATTTAAAGGTAATTTATGAATATAAAGAAAGAAAATCTGGCTAAAATAGACAAAAAGCACATTATCCATCCCTGGTCAGACTTGGCAAGTGATGCAGACCCAGTGGTCATGGAATCCGGAAAAGGCTTTCATGTCTGGGATACGTCAGGCAACCAGTACATTGATGCCATTGCAGGAATGTGGTGTGTGAACCTTGGGTACGGCAACCAAGAAATGGCAGATGCCATTGCGAAACAATGCCTTGAGCTGGCCTACTATACCCCATTCGGCGACATGGCAAGCCCTCCTGCCATCCAACTGGCAGACAGGCTCAGCCGCTTGACCCCCGGGGACCTGAATCATTTCCAGTTTACCAACAGCGGCTCTACAGCGGTTGAGTCTGCCATCCGTTTTGTTCATTATTATTTTAACAGCCAGGGCCAGCCCGATAAAAAGCATATTATCTATCGCGAGAATGCCTATCACGGCAGTACCTATTTATGCGCCTCTTTGAACGGCAAAAAATGTGACCGAAGCCATTTTAACTATATCACAGATATCGTGCATGCCGTCTGTGACCCCAATCCCTATAAAAGGCCTGCAGGCATGAGTGTTGAGGATTTTTGCGATCTTCGGGTTCAGGAACTGGAAGACAAGATTCTGGCCCTGGGCCCTGAAAAGGCGGCCTGTTTTATTGCCGAACCCATCATGGGGTCGGGCGGGGTGATTGTCCCGCCGCCCGGGTACCATAAAAAGACCCTGGAGATCTGCAGAAAATATGACGTGCTGTACATTTCGGACGAGGTCGTCACCGCCTTTGGACGGCTGGGGCACTATTTTGCATCTGAAGAGGTCTTTGGCATCGTGCCGGATATCATTACCGTGGCCAAGGGCATATCCTCCGGGTATCAGCCCCTGGGCGCGGCCATCATTTCCGAGCGGCTCATGGGCCGGGTCAGCGGAGAATCAGCAGGTGAAAACGCCTACTACACAAACGGATTTACCTATTCCGGCCATCCTGTGACCTGTGCGGCTGCCTTGAAATACCTTGACATCATGGAGCGGGACAATATCAATGACCATGTCCTGGATGTGGGTGGTTATTTTATGGAACAGCTGGAAACCCTGCGGGAATTTTCCATTGTGGGGGATGTCCGGGGCCGGTGCCTCATGGCCTGTGTGGAGTTGGTGGTTTCGGACAATGAAGATGAAAACATTGCCGTGGCGCAACGGGTGGATGAGTTCTGTCAGGAAAAAGGCCTCATTGTCCGGCCCTATGAGAATTTGTGCATCCTGTCCCCGCCCCTGATTATTACCAGGGACGGCGTGGACCAGATCGTGGATATCCTGGGGCAGAGCATCAGGGACACCATGGCAGAGATCAATCAAGCCAAACTAAACAAGACAGAAGGAACAACGCAGGTTCTATGATGAAAAATTTGAACACCAGCCTTCTCATAAATGGGGAAAAAATACAGGGAGAGGCCGAAGCCATCCCCCTATCATGTCCTGAAAACAATGTGCCCATCGTTGCGGTGGCATCAGCATCCCCAGCCCAGGTAGATGCGGCTGTGGATGCCGCAGATGCCGCCTTTCCTGACTGGAAGGAAAAGACTTTTGCAGACAGGGCAGCCCTGTTATTCAAACTGGCTGACCGGATCGATGAAAAGGCAGAGGCCCTGGCGCAGCTGGAATCCCTGAACTGCGGCAAGCCTTATCAGCGGATGCTCGAAGATGAAATTCCGGCCATTTCAGACCATTATAGGTTTTTTGCCGGGGCCTGCCGCTGCATGTCTGGCAGTGCCTCAGGCGAATACCTGAACGGGTGTACCAGCATGGTCCGGAGAGATCCTGTGGGGGTGGTGGGGCAGATCGCCCCTTGGAATTATCCCCTGATGATGGCGGCCTGGAAAATTGCCCCGGCCTTGGCTGCCGGAAACACCGTTGTTTTCAAGCCTTCGGAAAACACCCCGCTGACCATGCTGGCCCTGGCAGATGATATCATGGAGATTTTTCCTTCAGGCGTACTGAATATTGTCACCGGCACAGGCGCGAGCGTCGGAAAGCAGATCGCAGACCACGACAAGGTTCGTATGGTCTCTGTGACCGGTTCTGTGGGCACTGGAAAACAGGTGCTCTCATCTGCCTCAACCAATGTAAAGCGCACCCACCTGGAGCTGGGAGGCAAAGCCCCGGTCATTGCCTTTGACGATTGTGATATTGATGACCTGGTTGAAAACATGAAATTGTGGGGATACTACAATGCCGGCCAGGACTGCACCGCTGCCTGTCGGCTGTATGTCCAGGACAACATCTACCAGGAAGTGGTTGAAACGCTTACCGCTGCGGTCAAAGGCATTGATGTCAATGAGATCGGGCCCCTGATTTCCCAACAGCAGCGGGAAACCGTAAGTGGCTTTGTGGAACGGGCCAAAAAGGTGCCCCATCTCAAGGTTGCTGCCGGCGGCAATAAGATTGACCGGGGATGTTATTATGAACCCACCCTGATCGTTGATGCCCGGCAGGAGGATGAGGTGGTCCAGGATGAGATATTCGGCCCGGTGGTCTCCGTCATCCGGTTCAGCGACCTTGATCAGGCCGTTGAATGGGCCAATGACTGCAAATACGGCCTGGCCTCCTCTATCTGGACCCGGGATATCGCAAAGGCCCATAAGGTATCTTCTCTCCTGCAGTTTGGCGTGACATGGATCAATACTTATTTTATGTATGCCTCTGAGATGCCCCATGGGGGATTTAAAATGTCGGGATATGGCAAGGATCTTTCAATGTACGGACTGGAAGATTACACAGTGGTCCGGCATATTCTGGTCAAGATCTAAAACACCTGACCGGCAACCCAAAAAGGCAGATGATTCCATGAAAGGCGTCTTCTGCCTTTTTTTGTCCTGGTCCGACAATTATATCGCAAAGGTGGTATCGGGTGTTTCAAAATCAGTTGTCTTCAAGGGTGGCCACCACACAGGTTTTGTTGTGCAGTTCTACATCCCCCCGTGGCGTGCTTGAGATTTCTCCGAAGGTCAGGACACCAGCCGGGGAATGTGCTTTTTTTTCCTGTTTTTTGGCAATGAGATCGAATTCAACCCTTTCATAATCGTACCCCAGGTTGTCCACCATCTGCCGGCGCCCGAAACAGTCCATGATAAGGGTGCGGGGAGAGAGGGTGGTTTCAGGGAAAGATCTGGCACTTTCCAGGTAGGCGGCCAGTGCCGCTTGCTGCATATTGAGGCATTGGGCCTGGGACGACTTGCCGGTGAGTTGAAGAATACAGACCCTAGTGCCTTCCGGGATCTGGGCTGAAAACTGCAGAGACCGGTCCGCTCCCACAGATACGGGGGTGCGGTCGATATAGGCTTTGTCTTTGCCTTGTCCCCGGACAAGTCCCAGGGGATACTGGATGGCCACCTCTTTGAAGACAAGATTGGCATCCCCTGCCATCAGGGCGGATTTGCGTCTGGCAATTCTGGGATCGATCCTTGAAATGAGATCCAGGTAAACAGACAAAGCCGGTTTATTGTCGATGGTCTCCACGTAACAATAGTTGGTGCAGGTGATGGTGCATTCCGAGTCTTTGATGGGGGTCCATCCGTGGTTGACCCCGATACTGCTTAAAACATCGGAAAAAGCAAGAACGGCACCGTTCTGAATGATTTTTTCCGGGGTAAATATATTAAAATGGCTGGTCTTGAGGTGGTCCCGGCCTGCAAGGCCGCCCACCACCTGCAGCGGGTGTTTGGCAACCACTTGGGTCACCCCCGCAATCAGGTTATGGTTGGCTTCGCCGAATCCGTCGCCAATGACAAAAAGGGTCTTGAACCACTCCTTTCCAGGGGACCGGGCAGGCAGCTGTTGCAGGATGGTATGGCCTATATCCTGCTTTTCCAGATGTTCCAGGGTGATGATGTGCACCCGGCTTTGGATGCCGATGACCATACTGCCTTTGGGGTGTAGTCTGCCGTTGTCAATGATGGCCGGAAAGATGCCCCCGAACACCTGAATCCCTTTTCGGGCCACGGTCTTCAAGAGGATGTCCCAGGATTGCTTCAGATCTGTGATATCGCCAAGTCCCCCTTCGGCGTAAAAGAGTATGGCCGTTCCATATCCGTTTTCTTTCAGGGCAAGAATCGCCGATTCAATCTCAGCCAGTCCGGTTCCCGGTTTGAAAATGATCTGCATAAGCGCTAGCGGGTCGGCACGATTTCCAACCAGTATCCGTCTGGATCGTTGATAAAGTAAATGCCCATGTCCTTGTTTTCATAGCAGATGCACCCCATGTCCTTGTGCAGGGCGTGGGCTGAATCAAAATCGTCTGTTTTAAAGGCGATGTGGAACTCTTCATCTCCTAAGTCATAGGGTTTTTCCTGGGACTTGAGCCAGGTCAGTTCCAATTTGTTGGCCATGGTGTTGTCTGTTAAAAAGACGATAATATAGCTGCCGTCCTCTGCGGTTTTTCTTCGCTGTTCCGTCAGCCCCAGGGCGTTTTCATAGAAGGCAAGGCTTTTGTCCAGGTTCAGTACGTTGATATTAAAATGGTCCAGGGTAAATTTCATGGCGGGTTTCCTCAAATTATAGATAAGTTGTCAATCGATCCCTTAACAATAGACCTGTCCCAGGGCCAGGTCAAAGAAAAAAAAGACCTGCGCTTGAAAAACAGGGATTTCGGCCCAATATTTAAGTCATATTTGCGAAAGGAAACCCCATGACATGTTTTTTGAGAAATTTGTTTTTTGCCGGGCTGGCATTGATATTCTTGTATTTATCATCTGGCGTGGCCGCAGCTGAAACCCGTGTCCTCATGCTGGGGGACTCTTTGACCGCGGGACTGGGGGTGATGCCGGACCAGGCCTGGCCTGCCCTGGTTCAAAAAAAACTGGATGAGACAGGGGGGGCTCGGGCAAGGACGGTCCGGATCATCAACGGGGGAATCTCAGGCTCAACCTCTGCCAGTGCCCCCTCCCGGGTGAAGTGGTACCTTAAATCCCCACCCGATATCCTGGTGCTGGCATTGGGGGCCAATGACGGCCTCAGGGGGCTGTCTGTTGAGCAGATGCGTCAGAACCTGGACCGGGCGATTCAGATGGCAACGGCGGCCGGAATCCGGGTTATCCTGGCCGGGATGCAGATTCCCCCCAACCTGGGGCCGGACTATACAGCGGCGTTTGCTCAAGTGTTTCCAGATCTTGCCGCAGCCCATGATCTTGCTCTGATTCCCTTTCTTCTGAAGGGGGTGGCCGGGCATCCGGAGCTGAACCAGGCCGACGGGGTTCATCCCAATGTGCCGGGCCACAGGATCATTGCCGACACGGTTTTTTCCTATATCCAGGAGGCCCTGTAATGCTCGTGCTTGATGATATTTCAAAAGGGTTTGTCCAGCCCGGGGCCGGGCGGCTGACAGTGCTGGACCGTATCGGCTTCACCCTGGAACGGAAAAGCACCGCTGCCGTGGTGGGGCAGTCCGGCTCGGGAAAAACCACCCTGCTTTCCCTGATTGCCGGGCTGGACAAGCCGGATACAGGAGAAATCCTTCTGGACGGAGAAGACCTGGTGCCCATGGGCCAGGATCGGCTGGCCCGGTATCGGGCCAGAAAAATCGGGATTATCTTTCAGCAGTTTCATCTCATGCCCCATTTAACGGCCATGGAAAATATCAGCCTGCCCCTGGAGATCCAGAAGGCGGACAATATCCAGGCGCGGACCCGGGAGATGCTGGGCAAGGTGGGGCTTGAGCACCGCAGCCACCACCTGCCCTCCCAGCTTTCCGGCGGGGAATGCCAGCGGGTGGCCATTGCCCGGGCCCTGGTGGTCCGGCCCTCTTTGCTGCTGGCAGACGAGCCCACCGGGAACCTGGACATCGCCACAGGGCAACGGATCTCAAGCCTGCTCTTTGACCTGGTCCGGGACGAGGACACAGGGCTTGTCGTGGTCACCCACAACCCGGAACTGGCCGGGCAATGCCATGCCCGGTTCACCCTGGACCGGGGCAGGCTGGTCTTTTGATGATCTGGCTGCGCATGGCCATAAAAGAGATCCTCGTCAACCGGGGCTTTTCCCTGTTTTTTATTCTCAATTTGGCCGCAGGCCTTGCCGGATTCCTTGCGGTGCAGTCCTTTGGCCGGGCCATTGACCGGCATCTGGCCACGAACCTCAGGCAGATCCTGACTGCGGACATGGTGGTTTCTGCCGCCTCCCCACTGACAGATGAGGAGGCGGCCCTGGTGGACCATGCCGTTGGGGACGCAGCTGGCCGTGCCAGGCTGGTGGCCTTTTACACCATGGTCCGGCCCCAGGACGCCCCGGCCCGGCTGGTCCGGGTCATGGCCGCGGGGCCGGGGTACCCCCTTTACGGTGGATTTTTTCTGGAGGGGGATGCCAAGGTTGCTGATCTTCAGGACAGGGCCGGTCTTTTCATGACACGGGATACGGCCCTGACCCTGGGGCTGCGGTCTGAGGCGGATTTGAAGTCCCGGCTGCGCATCGGAAACAAGGATTTTCAGATTCTTGATTTTTTCCGGGAAGATCCGGACAAGACATTGACCACTGTGGATCTGGCCCCAAAGATTTACATGGGCCTGGACCAGCTGGACGGTACAGGCCTCATCCAGTTTGGCAGCCGGATCCGGTATTTTTATTTTTTTTCCTTTCCCGAGGGCAGGGATGTTCCGGCCGTGACCCGCAGCCTTTATGAAAAATTGTTCGATTTAAGCCGGGGCCAGCCCAGGGTCCATGTCTTTGACACCCGGGATGCCAACCGGCAGCTGGGGCGGCTGAGCCGATACGTCACAGGCTATATGGGCATGGTCAGTATCGTGGCCCTGTTTCTGGCCGGCATGGCCGCAGCTTATCTGTTCCGGGGGATGGTTGCCCTAAAGCAGCACCAGATGGCTGTGCTCATGAGCTGTGGTGCGTTGCGGCGAAAGGTGTATGTCTATGTCAGTCTTCAGCTGGTGATCCTGGGGGGCCTGGCCGCCCTAGTGGCCCTGGGAGCGTCAATTCTGCTTTTGCCGGCCTTTCCCGTGTTGTTCCAGGGACTGGTGCCGCCCAGCCTTGAGCCTACCCTTGATCTGCCCGCCGTGGCCATTGCCCTGGGTCTGGGCATGGGCGGCAGTCTGGTCTTTTGCCTGCCTGTTTTTGTCCGGCTGTTCCGGGTGCAGCCTCTGGACCTGCTTCGGTCCCGGGACGCCGGGACCAACGGGCTGAACCGCCGGGACATTTTGATCACGGTATTGTCCTATCTGCCGGGCCTGGCCGCCTTTTTTTTGATTGCCGCTGCAGTGGCCGGCCGGGTCAGGGACGGCCTTGTCTTTGCCGCAGGCTTTGTCCTGGCCATGGGCCTGCTGAGCCTTGCCGGCCTCCTTGTATTCCGGGGCTGCCGCTATGTTTCCGGCCGGTCCCTGCCAAAGGGCTGGTTTCCGGTGAAACTGGCCCTGCGCAGTCTGTTTCGCAACCGGTGGGCCTCTTTATCCTGCTTTGTGACCATTGCCATGGGGGTGTTTCTCATTGCCCTGATTCCCCAGATCCAGAACGGGCTGGCCCTGGAGATAGAGCGGCCTGAGGGGTTGAAGCTGCCGGTGTTTTTTCTTGTGGATATCCAGGAGGACCAGAAACCGGACCTGACTCAATTCATGGCCACGGCCCCTGGGGATCTTTCCCATATTTCTCCCATGGTCCAGGGCCGGATTCTTTCGGTCAATGGCCGGCCCTTTTTTGAAAGGGCCGCATCCCCCGGAGAGGGGGGCCGGCCCGGCCGCATGCGGGGGCGGCGGCTGGAGTTTATCTTTTCCTATCGCAAGGCCCTGGCCGATTCAGAGTCCATTACCCAGGGCGAGCCCATGTCAGCCACGCCATGGAAATGGGGCAGCCAGACCCCCTTTGACATCTCCATAGCCGTCTCCTTTGCCGGTCGTCACAACTTGAAGATCGGTGATGTCATGGATATTGATGTCCAGGGCATTGCCCTGAAAGGACGGGTTAAAAATTTAAGAAAGGTCCGGTGGAACTCGTTTCAGCCCAACTTTTTTCTGCTGTTTCAGGACGGGGTGCTCAACCAAGCGCCCAAGACCTATCTGGGCGCCATTTCCAGTGTGGCGCCAGAGGATAGACCCCCGCTTAAAAACGCCCTGGTAGACCGGTTCCCAAACATCTCTGTCATTGATGTGACAAAGACCGCCACCACCATCCTGTCTGTAACAGACCGCCTGTCTTTGTCTGTTCGCTTCATGGCCTGGCTGGCCATTGCCGCCGGCCTGGTCTCCATCTTCTCCATTGCCCGGCACCAGGCCCGGAAAAACCGCCACCAGATCAACCTGCTCAAGGTGCTGGGGGCAGGGGGCGTTTCGCTTTTGGCTGTCAGCCTGGTGGAGTTCGGCATTATCGGCTTTTTGTCGAGCCTCTTTGCCCTGGCCTTGAGCGTGGCCTTTTCTCTGGCCGTGTCCTCATATTTTTTCGACAGCCTCTGGGCACTGGATTTGTCCTATCTGTCTACCCTGCTGGTGCTGGCCACGGCCGTGTGCATGATCACAGGGGCAGGCGCGGCCCGGCAGGTGATGAAAGGGCAGCCCCTGGAGTTGCTCAACACCTGACAAGTCTTGCAAAAATTTTACACAAAGGCCTTTGCCTGATGCGGCCAGGGGTTTGGCGGCCGTTTCCTGCGGGGACCTGAGCCAGGGGTTTGAATTTTTAAGGCATCCAGTATAGAACAAGGCCATGTTTATCCATACAGCAAAGACAGAGTCAATGACAGACACGCACCTGGGACAGATTATCACACAGACGCTTGACCGGCACGGGGACCGCATTGCCATGCGGTACAAGGCAGAAGACCAGTGGGTTTGCCTGACCTACGGGGAAGTGGGGCGCAGGGTCCGGCATCTTGCGGCCGCCTTTGTCAAGGCAGGGCTTGCACCCGGAGACCGGGTGGGGATTTATTCAAACAACCGCTACGAGTGGGCAATGACGGATTTTGCCTGCATCATGGCCGGTCTGGTCTCGGTTCCCATATACAGCACCAATACAAAACAGCAGGCCGCCTACATCATGGCGGATGCCGGGATCAGCCTGGTATTTGCGGGAAACAAAGACCAGTTGGCCAATATCTCTGATGTCTGCGAGGCCAGGATTGTCGCCTACGACAGAGAGGCCGTCTTTGGCCGGGCCGTCTGGTTTGAGGATTTTCTGGCCACGGAAACAGGCCCGGAATTCGAGGCAGACCTTTTTTCCCGCCAGGCAAAACTGACCCGGGATCATACCCTGACCGTGGTCTATACCTCGGGCACCACCGGGAATCCCAAAGGGGTCATGCTCAGCCACGGCAATGTCCTGCATCAGTTCAAGGCCCTGGACCAGCATTTCAAGGTAACCCAGGAGGATGTCTCTTTATGTTTTCTGCCCTTAAGTCATGTGTACGAGCGGCTGTGGTCCTATTATGTCTTTTCTCGGGGGGCCTTGAACACCTATCTTGACGATCCCAAAATGGTGATTGAGACCCTCAAAGAGGTTCGGCCCACGGCCATGGTCTCGGTGCCCAGGCTTTACGAGAAGATCCATGGCGCTGTCATGAACGCCCAGGAAAATGCCCCGGCTTTAAAAAAGAGGCTCTTTCAAACCGCCGTTGAGACCGGGACAGCCTATCATACCCGAAAGGCTGACAACCGGCCGGTATCCCCCTGGTTGGCTGTCAAGTTCCAGGTGCTGGATAAACTGGTCCTGTCCAAGGTCCGGGACCTTGTGGGCGGCTCTAAAAACTTTTTTTCCGCAGGCGGCGCCCCTTTGGACAAATCCATTGAGGAGTTCTTTTTTGCCTGCGGCCTGCTGATCTGCCAGGGATACGGATTGACAGAAACCTCTCCTATGATCAGTTTTAATACCCCGGGCGCCTATCGCTTCGGCACTGTGGGCCGGCCGGTGCCGGACTGCCAGGTCAAGCTTTCCGAAGAGGGGGAGGTCATGGTCAAGGGCGGCCAGGTCATGAAAGGCTACTACAACAACCCGGAGAAAACGGCTGAAGCCATTGTGGACGGCTGGTTCAAAACCGGGGATATCGGGGTCTTTGACCCGGACGGCTTTTTGAGGATCACCGACCGTATCAAAGAGCTGATCATCACCTCCGGGGGAAAGAATATTGCGCCCCAGCATATTGAGACCCTGGTGGGCAAGGATTATTTCATCGAGCAGATCGTGGCCATAGGCGATCGGCGCAAATTTATCTGTGCCCTGGTGGTACCGGCCATGGAGGCCCTGGAAGGCTGGGCCCGGGACCAGGGCATTGCCTGGTCCTCGGTGGAAGAGCTGATCAACCGGCAAGATGTGCGGGCCATGTACAGAAAGCGCATTGATATGAACTCCAAAGGGTTGGCCCGGTTCGAGACCATAAAGAAATTCACCCTTCTTCCCCGGCCATTTACCGTGGAGACCGGCGAAATCACCCCCACCCTGAAGTTCAAGCGAAAGAAGATCTCGGAAAAGTATTATGCCCTGATCGATACCATGTACCAAAATGCCAAGGCTTAGGCCAACACCGAATCCGGATATGTGACAACGCCTTTTTTGTTAATCCCGGACCAGGTCCCGGATCCACTTGCCGGATAAAAACCGGGGAATACCCAAAGAAAGCTTAAAGATCTCTTCAACGGTTACCAGGGCCATGACCCAGTACACGGGTAGGTTCAGGTAAAAGGCGGCAAAAATGGCCATGGGCACCCCGATGCCCCAGACCCCGGTCATGTCCAGAAAACAGCCGAACCGTGTATCTCCTCCGCCCCTGAGCACGGAAACGATATTGGTGAAATTGGTGGTCTTGGCCCAGAGGGTCAGGCCGGTGACCAGCATCAGGGCATGGGCATTGGCATGGGTGGCCGGGGAGATCTGGTAAAAGGAGAGGATAAAATCCCGGGCCAGGATCATGGTCATGCCGGTGGTCAGGGAGACGGCCAGCTGGGCCTTGAGCAAAAATTTTCCACAGGAAAAGGCCTGGTCATACCTGCCGGCCCCTATGGCGTTGCCGATCATGACAGATCCCCCGTGGAAAATCCCCCAGAACGGGATGAAGAGAAACTCCTCCAGAGAAAAGACAATATTTACCGCAGCAATGGAGTCGGTACCGATCCTGGCATAGACCACCTTGTACAGACTCACCCCGGTGACCCAGGCCAGTTCGTTTAAAAAGACCGGCCAGCAGGTGGCAATGACTTTTTTGAGAAAGGTTCCGGGAAAACCTGCCATCTCCCGAAGGGTGCCGGCCAGAGGATAGTTTTTTGCATAGATAATGGAGATGAGGATGATTGCCTCCAGGCCCTTGGCAATGGTGGTGGCCACAGCAGCTCCGGCCACCCCCATGGCCGGGCACCCGAATTTTCCGAAGATGAGCAGGTAGTTCAATAGGATGTTGACCAGCACCGACACCATGGAAGCCACCATGGGCACCCGGACAAAGCCCATGGCCCTCATGTTGAACATAAATGAAAAGGTCAGGGCAAACAAAGGAAAGCAAACGCCCGCAACCTCAAGGTATTGGATGCCCAGGGCAAGCACTTGGGGGTCTGTTGAAAACACGGCCATGAGGCGGTGGGGAAACAGCAGGGCCACCGTGCTGAACAGGGCGGCAATAAACAGCCCTGCAAGGATGCCCATGCCCGAGAGGTGCTTGATTCTGGACAGGTCCTGTTTTCCCCAGTACTGGGCTGTGAAAATGGCAATGCCGCTGTGTACCCCGTACTGGGTGACAATGAACATGAAGATGAACTGGGTGGCAATGCCCACTGCGGCAATGGCGGTCTCGTTGATCTGCCCCACCATGAGGATGTCAATGACGTTCATAGAGGAACTCAAGGCGTTCTGCAGGGTGATGGGTAACCCTAAGGTGAGCAGCTGCCTGAAAAACCCCCGGGGGGCGTCTATCTGTGGTGGGGTCATTATCCTGGTGGCCTCTGGGTTGGAAAACATGTTGGGGGTCGAATCATGGCAGTGTAAAATGCCAATGACGGCCCTTATACCAGATGCACCAAGGTTTTTCCAGACAACATAACAGGCTTGACAAAAATCCAGAGCTTGCTAGTATGACCCGTGTATGTTTAATCTCAAAAAAAAAATAACCTAAGATTTAAGGAGGATTTACCCCATGGAAACCAATAACAATCTTGCTGCGGCCTTTGCCGGCGAAAGCCAGGCCAATCGTAAATACCTGGCCTTTGCCGCAAAGGCGGACAAAGACGGATACCCCCAGGTGGCAAAGCTGTTCCGGGCCGCTGCCGAGGCGGAAACCGTGCATGCCCATGCCCATCTCAAGGCCATGGGCGGCATTAACACCACCCAGGAGAATCTGGTGGAGGCCGTGGCCGGCGAGGCCCATGAGTTTGAAAGCATGTACCCGCCCTTTTTGGAAAAGGCCATAGCAGAGGGCAATAAAAAGGCAGAGATTTCCTTTAGAAACGCCCTGGCCGTAGAAAAAATCCATCACGACCTCTACGCCAAGGCCCTGGAGGCGGTAACGGGCGGCGGCGACCTGCCCGAGGCCACCATCCACATCTGTCCGGTCTGCGGCCATACATGTGAGGCAGGCGTGCCAGATACCTGTCCGATCTGCGGGGTCCCCGGTTCCAAGTTCATTGAAATCCAATAAGCAGTTTTCAGGACCGGAAGGCTTGTCAGGCTTTTGGTCCTTTTTGTCTTGTGTTTGGTTTGCCTTTGCCGGTTCTTTGTATTTAAGCGGGTTTTATGATATGGGGGCAGCACAGACTAATGCTAAAAAAATAAAGGGTACCTATACTTATGGGTTGGAAACTCCAATCGAAAATCGAATCTATTCTGGACAAGGCATTGGATGACGGCATCAGCCGGGACGATGCCCGGGCACTGATCCAGCTGGACCTTCACACCAAAGAAACCTATGCCCTGATGGAAACTGCTGACCGGCTGTCCAGGCAAACCTTTAAGAACAAAGGCGAGAATCATCTGCACATCGGCATCAACCTGGAACCCTGCCCCCTGAACTGCAAGTTCTGCTCTCTGACGGTTGAGGCCGGGATCTTTACGGAAACCGTTGAATTCTCCGAAGACCAGATCCTGGCCTGGGCAAAGGAGGGAGAGGCGGCCGGGGCCGACGGATTCAACATCATGACCACGGGCACCTATTCTTTTGGCAAGCTTCTGGATATCGGACGGGTATTGACAAAGGCCGTGTCCGTTCCCCTGGTGGCCAATACCAGGGATATCAGCCACAAGGAAGGGGAAAAGCTTCTGGACGCAGGGTTTTCCGGGGCCTACCATGCCGTCCGCCTGGGCGAGGGCCGGGACACCCCGCTGAAGCGGGAAAAACGGATCCAGTCCATCCGGACCTTTGGCGAGGTGGGACTTCGGTGGATGAACTGCGTTGAACCGGTGGGACCGGAGCACGATATCGAAGAAATTCTGGACCTGATGTTTTTGGCCAGAGAGTACCGTGCAACCTATTCCGGGGTCATGCGCCGGGTCAATTTTCCGGCAAGTCCCATGGAAAAATACGGGATGATCACTGAATTTGAAATGGCAAAGCTGCTGGCGGTAAGCCGCCTGGTCATGGGCCGGGTGCCCAAGGCCCATTGCGTCCATGAGCCCAATACCCTGTGCCTTGCGGCCGGAGGCAATCTTTTTTTTCCGGAAAAAGGGTCCAACCCCCGGGACGACGAGGCAGATACGGGAAAGGGCCGGGCCAGGGATGTTGCAGCCTGCAGCAAACTTTTCAAGGAGACCGGATGGAATCCGGACCAGCCGTCCAATTGTTTTTGATCGTTCACCCCGTCAAAGAGGGGCAGCCCAAAGGAGCCTGATATGATGCCCAAGCGCATATGTGTTTTCAGCTGCGCCGTTTTGGTGCTTTTGCTGTGTCTGGCCACCGGGGCCCAGGCGTTTAAGGTCGGTACCTGGAAGACCGCCCAGACCATCCAGCCCTTTTATTACGATCAATTCAGCAAGGAGCCGGTGAGGGTGTATTCCTTTACAAATCCGGCGGACCAGAAAACCGCTCTTTTGGCCGGGGCCCTGGATATCTGCGGCACCACCCTGGCCCATGCCATCCACTCTGCCGCCCAGGGCCAGCCTGTGGTGGTGGTGGCGGCCCTGTGCAACAAATGCTCGGCCTTTGTGGTGCAAAACAAAGGCCCGGTCCAGGCGGCGGCTGATCTGAAAGGCAAAAGAATCGGATATGTCCCGGGCACCATGCATGAAATTCTGCTTCGGGAGACCCTGGTGAAAAACGGGCTGAACCCGGACATTGACGTTAAACTCATCCGGGTGGATTTTTTTGACATGGGCCTGGCCCTGGCCCGGGGAAACATTGACGCGTTTTTGTCAGGGGAACCCTTTCCCACCCAGGCCGTACTCAAGGGCTATGGCCGAATGCTCTCCTATCCCTATTTCGGGGACACCGTGGGCACCATCAACGCCGGTATGCTGGTGACCCGCAAGGCCATTGATAAAAATTTCGAGCAGGTATTTAACATGGTCCGGGCCCATGCCCGGGCCACGGCCTTTCTCAAAGCCCATCCCCAAGTCTGGCTGAAAAAGGCCGCAGGATTCGGCACCAGCATGAAAGTGCTCAAGGCAGCCTCTGAAAATATGGAATTGGCCTGGAACATGGACGCGGCCTTTGTGGCAAGGGTCCGGGCCCTGGGGGAACGGATGCAGGCCTTAGGAATGATCAAGACCCAGCCCGACTATGACAAGCTGATCGACCTGTCCTTTGTCAAACGCCTCAAAGCCGAGGGCGCACTCTGATGATGAACCGGCTCCTGCCCTGGCTGCTGCCGGGAGCCTTCGGGGCCTTCTGGGTTCTGGCCGCAGCCTTTAGCTGGGTGCCGGAATACCTGATGCCGGGGCCTGGCCAGGTTTTGGAAACCGGCCGCCTCTATATCCTGGGCCGTGCCGGGGACGCCCCCTATGCCGGCCGTTTCGTGGAAGACCTTGTGGCCTCCCTGACCCGTGTGGGACTGGGCTTTTTTCTGGCCACGGCCCTGGGACTTCCTCTTGGGGTATGGTCCGGCCGGGTGGCATGGGTGCGCAAGCTTTTTGGCACCTCTGTGAACGGCCTGCGTGCCGTGCCGGGGATCACCTGGCTGCCCCTGGCCATGGTCTGGTTCGGCATCGGCCTGAAGACCACGGTATTTCTGGTGGCCCTGGCCGCTTTTTTCCCCATCTATCTTAACGCTGCCTCAGGTGCCTCCCAGGTCAATCCCCTTTTGCTTCGGGCCGGGGCAATGATGGGGGTGGACCGCCTCAGGGGCACCTTTGCCATTCTTCTGCCTGCGGCCATGCCCGCCATTGTCACGGGCCTGCGCCTGGGGCTGGGGATCTCCTGGGCCTATCTGGTCCTGGGGGAGCTTTCCGGGGTGCCGAACGGTTTGGGGGCGGTGATTATGGATGCCCGGATGCTGGGCCGCATTGATATGATCGTGGTGGGGATCATTCTTATCGCCATTCTGGGCCGGGCCACGGACCTGGCCCTGAAAAAGGGGCTGACCCTCCTGTTCAAGAGTGCGGCCAGGATGCCCGCTTAAGGCGTTTTTTATGTCTTTCCCCATGCTGCATATTGATCATCTGGGAAAAGCATTCCAGGTGGACGGCTCGGACAAATCAGTGCTGACAGACCTGTCCCTGTGCCTGGACCGGGGGGAGTTTGTCTGCGTTTTGGGCCGCAGCGGCTGTGGAAAATCCACCCTGATCAATTTGGTGGCAGGCTTTACTTTCCCCACCTCCGGGCGTATTCTGGTCCAGGGCAATCCTGTTGAAAGGCCCGGCCCTGACCGCTGCGTGGTCTTTCAGGATGACGCCCTGTTTCCCTGGCTCACGGTTGAGGAGAATATTGCCTTTGGCCTGAGAAATAAGAAGAGGTATCAGGACCGGGTGGCATCCTTGCTGGACATGACCGGATTGACAGGGTTTCGCAAGTATCTGCCAGAAGAGATATCCGGGGGGATGAAGCAGCGGGTCGCTCTGGCAAGGGTTCTGGTCCTGGATCCGGGCATTCTTCTCATGGACGAGCCCTTTGCCGCCCTGGATGCCCAGACCAGAGAGGAGATGCAGGCCCTGTTTCTGGATCTGTGGGCCCGGTTTCATCATACCGTGCTTTTTGTCACCCATGATGTGCGGGAGGCGGTGTTCCTGGCGGACCGGGTCCTGGTCATGGACCGGGGCCGAAATCACCAGTTTATGGATATCACCCTTTCAAGGCCCCGGAACCGGGAGTCCGAGGATTTCAGCGTCCGGGCCAGGGCCCTGAGAAGCATGCTTTAATTATAAAAAAGGAGTTCACCCATGAATATGGATGTCGGCAACCTGGAACCTCCTGTGTTCAGACCCCCTTCCGAGTGGGATTCCCTGTTGATCCCCGTGACCAACGGCTGCACCCACAGGTGCACCTTTTGCTCTATGTACCTGACCAAGACATTTTCCATGCGCAAGGATATTGATGAGATCAAGGCGGATATCAAAACGGCCCGGGACATGTTCGGGGACCAGGTTGAAAAAATTTTCTATGAAGACGGAAACGCCTTTGTGGTCAAGGCCGAGACCCTGATTGAACTCACCCAATACAGCTATCAGCAGCATCCCAACCTAAGAAAGGTCAGTGCCTACGCCCATGTCAAAGATATTCTCAAAAAGTCTGATGATGACTTGATCCGCCTGGCCAAGGCAGGCTTTTCCATGGTGTATGTGGGCATTGAAAGCGGGGATGACCAGGTCCTTGCGAATTGCAAAAAAGGGGCGACCCAGGATGATTATGCACTGGCCGCCCAGAAATGCCACCGGGCAGGGATCGACTGGTCCGGGATCTTTCTTCTGGGCCTGGCCGGCAATGACCCGGAGAAAAGCCGTGGCCACGCCCTTGAATCTGCCAAACTCATCAACCGCATGGCCCCTGAAACCCCCAGAAAGTGGTATATTTCCCCCTTGACACTGGAAATGACACCGGGATCGGAGATTCAGGCAAGGAATATGGACAACGACTTTCAGCCCTGCTCCTCAACCCGGATTTTACAGGAGCTGTATACCCTGATCGATCATACCGACGATGACCTGGAAGGCTGCATCTTCAACACCAACCACGCCTCTAATTACCTGAGCCTGAAAGGGGAACTGGGAAGGGATAAACAAGAGTTTCTGCGCCGGGTTCAGGCCGGGATCAAGGACCCCTCGGTGCGGCGGCCTGAGTATATGCGGGGGCTGTAAGGGGCGATACCGTTTTTACTTTTTCATTGTGTCCGAATGTCCCGGGCCAGGGCGGATTTTATCCAGTCCCCAAACAGTCGAACCCCCCGGCGGGTTTTATTGGCCGTGGGCATGGAAAAATAATAATGCCCCGTGCGGATGGGGTCCATGCCCAGCGGGGCGACCAGGCGGCCGGCATCCAGCTCGTCCCGGATCAGGAACACATCCCCCAGGGCAATGCCCAGCCCTGAAGTGGCGGCCTGAAGGGCGGCATCATCCACCTCAAAGACCTGCCCCCGTTCCAGGGAGAGGCCGGTGACCCCCCGCTGATCTGCCCAGGCCTGCCATTCTTTCAGGTCCGGGCTGTTGTGCAGCAGGGTGTGGTGCCTTAAATCCTCTGGACAGGTCAGGGACGGCCCTGAATTGAGCAGGGAGGGGGCGCACACCGGCACCAGTCGTTCCTGAAGGATCTGTTCCCGGCGGATCCCGGGCTGATGTGTTGCCAAATGGGTGATGCCGGCATCAAAGTTTTCCTGGGAAAAGTTGACATTCACCCCTGAGGTGGTCAGGCGCACCCGGATATCCGGATATTGGGACTGGAAGCGGTAAAGCCTCGGGATCAGCCACCGGATGGCAAAGGTGGGGTGAACCTTGAGGCTCAGGTCCTGCTGCTGGTCCTGGATTTGGGACACGGCCCGGGTCATGATGTCAAAGGCCTGGGAAAGCTGGGGCAAGAGCAGCCGCCCCTGGTCGGTGAGGCGCAGCTTCCGGTGGCGGCGGTAAAACAGGATGATGCCCAGCTGGGCTTCCAGCTGCTTGATCTGGCGGCTCACCGCTCCCTGGGTCACGGACAGCTCCCGGGCCGCCTGGGTCACGCTTTGGTGGCGGGCGGCAGCCTCAAAGGCCCTGAGGCTGTTCAGTGATGGCAGGGCGCTGGTCTGTTTTGCATGAGTTTTCATCATGTATCCCATGTGTTAAAATCGTTTGACGAACCTTTGTAAACCGTTTTTAATCATAAATCAAGGACAGGTGCCGGGGTCATGATTCCGGAGAAAAACTCAGTCAGGATCTGCCGGCGGAAACGCTGGTTCACGCAAAGGACAAGCCAATGAAAGCCAAAGAATTAATCGCCCTGGAAAACCGGTTCGGGGCTAAAAATTACAAGCCCCTGGACGTGGTGCTCAACCGGGGAGAGGGTATCTGGGTATGGGATGTGGACGGCAACAAATATATGGACTGCCTGTCAGCCTATTCGGCGGTGAACCAGGGGCATTGCCACCCCAGGATTCAGGCGGCCCTCCTGGACCAGGCCCAAAAACTGACCCTGACCTCAAGGGCCTTTCGCAACGATCAGCTTCCCCTGCTTTACGAAGAGTTGTGCGCGCTCACCGATTCCCACAAGATGCTGCCCATGAACTCCGGGGCCGAGGCTGTGGAGACGGTGATCAAATGCGCCAGGAAATGGGGGTATGAGTCCAAGGGGGTTGCCAAAGGCCAGGCACAGATCATTGTCTGCGATGACAACTTCCACGGACGGACCCTGTCTATCATCGGGTTTTCCACGGACAACAACGCCCGGGACAACTTCGGTCCCTTTACCCCGGGGTTCACAACCGTCCCCTTTGGGGATGCCAAGGCCCTGGAAGCGGCCATTACTCCGAACACCGTGGCCTTTATGGTAGAGCCGGTCCAGGGAGAGGCCGGGGTGATCATTCCCCCCAAGGGCTATCTTGCGGCGGTTCGGAAGATCTGTACCGAAAAGAATATCCTCATGATTCTGGACGAGATCCAGACCGGCCTGGGCCGGACCGGGAAGATGCTGGCAGAGGCGCACGAAGACGGGGTTCAGGCAGATCTGACCCTCATTGGCAAGGCCCTGTCCGGGGGATTTTACCCGGTGTCGGCTGTATTGTCCAACGCCGAGGTTTTAGGGCTGCTTCAGCCGGGTCAGCACGGCTCCACCTTTGGCGGCAACCCCCTGGCCTGCGCCGTGGCCCGGGAGGCCTTAAAGGTCCTGGTAGAGGAGAACCTCATCGACAATGCCCGGGACATGGGGGCCTATTTTCTGGATCAGCTCAGGACCATAGACAATCCAACCATCAAGGAGATCCGGGGCATCGGTCTGATGATCGCCATTGAACTTCACGAGGGCACCCCGGGCGGTGCCAGGGCCATCTGCGAAGCCCTGGCTGCCATGGGTATCCTCTGCAAGGAGACCCATACCTATACCATCCGGTTTGCCCCGCCCCTGGTTATTACCAAGACGGATATCGACTGGGCCATGGAGCGGATCAGGAAGGCATTTCAGCCGGCAGATGCCTAAAATACCCGGCCGGGTCTGATCCGGCCGGGTGATACCGGTTTCAAGGGACCCAGGCTGCAGGGAAGGATGGCTTCATCCCCGGGGCTACCGCCGGTCCGGCCAGATTTTTTCAGACATTTCCGTGAGCTTGTACTTCTGGATTTTCCCAGATGCGGTCATGGGATAGTCCTGCACAAAGTGAACATACCTGGGGATCTTGTAGCGGCTGATCTTGCCCCGGCAGAAATCCTGGACATCTTCTGGCTGGAGATCTGAGCCGTCTTTGAGAACGATAAAGGCGCCGACCTCTTCCCCGTATTTCTTGCTGGGCACGGCAGCCACCTGAATATCCTTGACATCGTCCATACGGTAGAGGAACTCTTCGATCTCCCGGGGATAGATGTTTTCCCCGCCCCGGATGATCATGTCCTTGTACCGTCCCGTGATGGAGAGGTTGCCGTCCTTGTCCATGATGCCCAGGTCCCCGGAGTGTAGCCAGCCGTCATCGTCCATGGCCTCGGCCGTGGCCCCGGGGTTGTTGTAATAGCCTTTCATGATGTTGTAGCCCCGGCAGCAGACTTCGCCTTGTACCCCCCGGTCTACCTCGACTCCGGTCTCTGGATCCACCACCTTGACTTCGATGTGGGGCAGGGCCCGGCCCACGGTTTCCACCCTCAGGCGGAAGTCGTCGCCGATGCGGGTATAGGTCATCACGGGACTGGCCTCGGTAAGGCCGTAGCAGATGGTGATGTCTTTCATGTTCATCTTGTCAATGACCTGTTCCATGACATGGACCGGGCAGTTGGATCCGGCCATGATGCCCGTGCGCAAAGAGGAGAAGTCAAATTTGCTGAACAGGGGATGGTCCAGCACCGCAATAAACATGGTGGGCACCCCGTAGAGCGCCGTGCATTTTTCCTGTTCCACCGAGGCCATGACCTGCAGGGGCTCAAAGCCTTCCAGAATCACCATGCAGGTGCCGTGGTTCACAGCGGCAAGGACCCCGAGGACGCAGCCGAAACAATGGAACAAGGGGACGGGCAGGCAGACCCGGTCGTTTTCGGTAAAGTGCTGATTGGCCCCGATCCAGTATCCGTTGTTGCCGATATTGTAATGGGTGAGCATGACCCCTTTGGGAAAGCCTGTGGTTCCCGAGGTGTACTGCATGTTGACCACATCGTGGGGATCAAGGCTGTCCTGGCGGGCATTATAGTCGTCGTCACTGACCATGACGGCCAGGGCCCGGATTTCCGGGATGGTGTACATGCCCCGATGTTTTTCCGGCCCTAGAAAGGCCACCCGCTTGAGATGGGGAAATTTTGGGGATTTCAGCTGTCCCCGCTGGCAGGTCTTGAGCTCCGGCACCAGGTCGTATACGGTGTTGACATAGTCGGTGTCCTGAAAGCCGTCGATGACAAACAGGTTCTCGGTTTCAGACTGGGTCAGCAGGTACTCCAGTTCAGCGGTTTTGTAGTTGGTATTCACCGTGAGCAGGACCGCTCCGATCTTGGCCGTGGCAAACTGCAGGGTGACCCAGAAGGGGATATTGGTGGCCCAGATGGCAACCTTTTCTCCTTTTTTCACCCCCAGGGCCATCAGGCCTTTGGCCATTTCATCCACCACCTGGTTGAACTCTTTGTAAGTGAGCCTGAAATCCCGGTCAACGTATACCACTGCCGGGTTGTCTGGGTATTTTTCTGCGGTCCGGTCCAGGATCTGGCCCAGGGTAAGCGCCTGTAAGGCGTTGTCTGCATTCATTTTTCTTCCTCTATTCCGGTATGTAGATGACGGCGTGGATGCTTGCCTTTTCCTCTCCGGCACAGGAGACGTAGTGGGGGACGATGGAGTTGTAATAGATGGAATCCCCGGCATTCAGGACATGGATCTTATTGCCGTAGATGACCTCGATGCTGCCGGAGACAACGGCGATGAATTCCTCTCCTTCGTGGGAGGAGAGGGTCTTTTCTTCAGCGGATTCGGGCATGAGCTCCACGAAAAAAGGCTCCATGTGCCGGTCGGATTTGCCCTTGCCCAGAGAGTAGAAGTTCAGGGCTGCGGCCTTTTTCTTGCCGGCTGAAACGGAAAATTCTGCGGCCCGGTCCGCCTCCTTGATAATATAGGGATCGTCGGTGCCCTGGTCATCCAGAAAGGTGCCCAGCCTGACCCCGAGGGCCCGGGCAATTTTCATCAAAGGGCCCAGGGGGGGATATACATCTTGTTTGAGCATGGTATCGATAAAGTCCGGGTCCAGGCCGGCGGCCTCGCCTAATCCCTGGATATCCATTTCCCGTTTTTCCATGAACGTTAAAATCCGCTGACTCACTTTTCCAGAATTCATAGCACCTCCCCTTTGGTTGAAAAAACTATTCCTATAGTATACTTGAACTGTCTTTGTCAAAATAATCGTTGAGATCCGGGGCCTTGTCCTGTATCGTCGGGCAAACCCACAGGAGAAAGACAATGCAGACTCTATACATAAACATCACGGCAGAGTTGAGTGTCCTGGATGACTGGAAGGCAGGTACATGACAGACGATAGAATTTACAGGCTGATAAAGACGGCTGTTCACCTTCTGGGGCTGATTCCCCGGCCTGTGGCCAGGGGCATTTCAGATTTTCTGGGGCTGATCTGGTACAAGGGGGATCGCCGCCGCCGCTGCATCGTTCAGGAGAATATCGGCCATGCCTTTGGGGGTGCCCCGAATGATCCGGGTGTCCGGAACATGGCCAGGCGAATTTTTAAGAACATTATCGGCATTTTGTTTGAAATTGCATGGGCCTGTCATTTAAAGCAAAATCAGTTTCCTCGCTATTTTGTTTTCCAAGGCCAGCATCACCTGGAACATGCCCTGAAAAAGAAAAAGGGGGTCCTTGCCCTGACCTGCCATCTGGGAAACTGGGAGCTGCTCTGCCAGGCGGTATCCCAACTGGGGCTTGACAATGCCATTTTATACCGGAAACTGGATTTTCAGCCATTGGAAAAATTTTTGCTGGAAATCAGGCAGCAGTTCGGCACCCGGCTGATTCCATTGAAAGGGGCCAGCCGAAAGGTGGATGCCCTGCTGTCACAGGGGCAGGTTGTGGGAACGCTTCTGGATCAGAATGTGGACTGGTACGAGGGGTGCTTTGTGGAGTTTTTCGGCAGACCGGCCTGCACCAATGACGGTGTCGCCTCTCTGATCCTGAGGACAAAGGCCCCGGTTGTTCCCATGTTCATCAGAAGGCAGGGCACAAAATTTATCATTGAATTTCTGCCTGAAGTGCCTTTGGTCCTTACCGGAGACCGGACAAAGGATCTTGAGATCAACACCCAGAACTATACCACTGCCATTGAGACCATGATCCGCCGCTGTCCTGACCAGTGGTTCTGGATCCATAACCGTTGGAAGACAAGGGCCTATTGCCCCTGGCCCCGGGCGGTCTGATCAGAGGCTTACCCTCTTGATCAACACCCGGCCTGCGGACGTGGACCTGCCGGAGAGGTTTTAATTATTTTTTTAGCTGGGCAAAAAATGCCAGGATCCAGCTGAGCAATCCGCCTTTCCTGGGGGAGAGGGTATTGGAGGTAACAGGTGTATGGCTTTTGGGGGTCATGGTCATTCGTTCCTCAAGGGATTGACAGATTTCTTTGACCAGGGCGGCCTGAATTTTTGGCTCGGCCAGGGGCAATTGTCTTTTTTGTGCCAGAAAGGTCCGGGACAAGTCCTGGGGGCAATCGTCTCCGCTGGACCCCACCCCTGAAAGCCGGGCAATGCAATCGGCAAACTGGGTCAGGCCTGCCATGAGCCGGTATTCCGGTTCGGCTCTTTCGGGTTCCTGGGAGTAGGCCACGGCTTCGCAGATGGCCGGTGGCAGGTGCCATCCTTTAAGCACCTGTGAGGCCACAAGCCCGTCCGTGGTTCCCAATATCTCTTTTTCTGCCTGGTACAAGGGACATTTCAACCGCCTGGCCGTTTCAATGCATCTGGCAAATTCATGGGGAACATGGATGGCCAGAAGCAATTTGCCCATCCCGCTGAGGATGCCTGCCATATAAAGATCACCGGGTAATACATCCAATCCGAGGTTGGGATGGCCCAACCGCCGGTTGGCCACGGCGCAGGCCCAGGAAAAGGACCAGTAGTCCGTATAGGAAAAGCCCTGGAAATCGGGGAATTGGGGCAGCATTTTTTTTAGAAAATGAAGGCATACCGAATTTATGGTCTCCTGAATGCCGATCCGGACAATGGCGGCCTTGGGGGTGGAGATCCTTGTCATTGCCTTGTACAGGGGAGAATTGGCCAGTAAGAGCAGGCGGCTGAACAGACCTGGATCAGATTCCACCAGCTCGGCCAACTCGGGGATATTGACCCGGGACTCAGGCAGGCGCGTCATGTCGAAAATTTTTCTGATGTTGCCCGGAATGGACGGGATATCCACGCTGTTGAATATGATATCCTGTGCCAGGCCCAGGGAAATGGTTTTTTCTGCGACTATGGTTTCATTCATGGAAACCCCGCGTTTTGATTAACAAAGTAAACCTGGGTGCAAACTTTATGTGAAATGCCTGTTCGGGTCAAATGAAATTTTTTGCGCCCCCAAAGATTTTAAGAACCGGAACAGGTCTGTGTTTAAAAGGGCTGTGGCGGCTCAAAGATAGTTGACATAGATGAGCCTCATGATGGTGAGAAATACCATGGTCAGGAAAATGGGCCGGATAAACGGGGCCCCTTTTCTGATGGCCATGCCGGATCCGATCCTGGCACCGATGACCTGGCCGGCTGCCATGATCAGGCCGGCGCTCCAGAAGACATTGCCTCCGATGATAAAGAGGATCAGGGCCACCACATTTGATGTGAAGTTCATGATGCGGGTGGTGCCGGTGGCCCCTGTCATGTCCTGGCCCAGGAAGATCAGCAGGGCGCCGGTCCAGAAGGCCCCGGTCCCGGGGCCGAAAAAGCCGTCGTAAAATCCAAGTGTTAGACCAAAGAGGATAAAAAAGGGAAGGCGCCCAAGTTTTTGAGGCCCCGGGATCACGCCCAGGTTCTTTTGTACCAGGGTATAGGTAAAGACAACCAGAAGCATAAAGGGGATGATATGCCGGATAAATCCGGCATCCATCATCTGGATGGCCATGGCCCCTGCTGCGGCCCCGGCCAGGGTGAAGGCGATGCCGGGCCAATTGTCCCTGAGGCTGGCCTTGCCCTTGCGGATGAAGTTGATGGCGGCGGACAGGGTGCCGAAACTGCCCTGGAGCTTGTTGGTCCCTAAGGCGACCTGGGGAGGCATGCCGGTGGAGAGTAGTATTGGCAGGGCAATGAGTCCGCCGCCCCCGGCAATGGCGTCTACAAATCCGGCCAAAAGTCCCGTGAAAAACAGCAAAATACAAGAAAAGGCAGTCAGGTCCATTGGGTGTCCATGGGCTAGCGGGGCATCAGCCCCGCAGGGATTCTGGGATCTGGCAGACCGGGATGGGATCCATCTTGTGCCGGTTGGCCCGGTTGAACCGGCGAAAAATGGTCAGGACCTGTTTTTGCCGGTCATCAAGTTCGGCTTGGGCCCGGCTGTCATCGGCCTCAAATTCCATGGCCCACTCCAGTTCGGCGTAGGTGGCTCCGATCTGGCCCTCATCGGTCCGGTTGTCCTCCCAGAGGCCGTCGGTCGGGGGGGCGGCAATGATTTCGTCTGAAACCTTGAGGGCCTTGCCAAGGGCGTAGACCTCGCTTTTGAGCAGGTCGGCAATGGGAGACAGATCCACACCACCGTCTCCATATTTGGTGTAAAAGCCCACCCCGAAATCCTCGACCTTGTTTCCCGTGCCAGCCACCAGCAGGCGGTGGTGGCCGGCAAAGGCGTACAGGGTGACCATGCGCAGCCGGGACCGCGTGTTGGCCATGGTCAGGTCGTCCTGGATGGCCGTGGGCAGTCCCTGCTGGAACTGGGTGAACATGGGGGTTAAGTCCACCTGTTCTCCGGTGACGTTGCCGTAGGTGTTTTCCAGCCAGTCAATGTGGTCTGAAGATCTGGAGACCTGGTCTTTGGCCTGGCAGATGGGCATGTTCAGGGCCAGTGTTTTTTTGCCGGTCCTGGCGCAGAGGGTGGAGGTGACTGCCGAGTCAATACCGCCGGAGACCCCAACCACAAATCCCGCCATGCCTGAGGTGTCAAGGTAGTGGGTGAGCCAGTCAACAATATGGTCTGCAATTTTGTCAGGGGTCATGGTCATTTTTCCTTAATTTTGAATCATAACGTGCTGCCGGGTATATTCGTAAAGCACAATAGAGGCGGCAACGGAGACGTTCAGGCTCTGGGACCTGCCGAACTGGGGGATGGTCAGCCGCCGGACGTCTGGAAAGAGATCCGGTTCAAAGGAGATGCCAAACTCTTCATGGCCAAAGATAAAGGCGCTTTTTCGGGGCATGGGGGTGTCTGTGACAGGATCTCCTTTGCCGGGTTCAAGGATAAAGGGGGTATAGTCCTGGGCCAGAAGGTCGGCATAGCAGGTCATGAAGCGCTTGTGAAAAACCGCCGGCACCCAGCGAAAGGCACCCATGGCCGGGGCTGGATCGAAAAAATCAATGCCAATGAGGTGGATTTCCCGGCACCCGAAGGTTTCAGCGCTTCTAAAGATTTTTCCCACATTAAAGCTGGGTTTGAGCCGGTCCAGAACCAGGATGCAGTCATGGGGGCCTGGGGCGGCCAGTCGGTTCTTGTTCCGCTGCCTGCGGAAGCGGCGCCGGACTGCCTCCCGTTCGGCCTTCATCTGCTGCCGGACTTTATAAGATACCATGGGCACGTCTTTTCATCTCTTTTGTTACCTGGCTGTGTATACACCATCTTGGATGAAAAAAGCAAAAGGACATTGCCGGATCAGTTTTCGGACTTGAGCACGGCCATGGTCAGCCTGGAAATGCAGATCCGTTCCTGGTTCTGGTCTTGGATATCAATGTCCCAGACCTGGGTGCTTCGGCCCAGGTGGACGGGCCTGGCCGTGCCAATGACCTCTCCGTCTGAAACGCTTTTCAGGTGATTGGCGTTGATCTCCAGACCCACACTGGTTTGGCCCGCCGCCAGGGTCATATAGGAGGCTGAACTGCCCAGGGTTTCAGCCAGGACCACGGACGCACCGCCGTGGAGCAGCCCCATGGGTTGGCGGGTCCGGCCGTCCACGGGCATGGCCGCAGACAAAAAATCTTCTCCTTTTTCAATGAATTGAATATCCAGGTGTCCCACCAGGGTGTCGTTGCGAAAGTCGTTCAGGTCTTTTACGGTAAATTCTTTTTTCCAGATCATGGGGGGGGTCCTGTGGATCAGTTGAGTTTTTCCTTCACGCTGGCGATCTTGTCAGCCATGGTCTGGTCCCGGTCGGTGCGGGTGCCCAGCTTGATGGTGGTGGTGATCCTTGGGGCGCCCATGTCATGGACTTTTTCATGGCATAGCTTGACCGCGGCAAATACGGCGTCCCAGTCTCCTTGGATGTTGGTGCCGTAGGCGTGAAGCTGGTTTTTCAGTCCTGCATTCTCTAACACGTCATGGCAGGCCGCCACGTATTTGGATACGGACAGGCCCACGCCCAGGGGGACGACGCAAAGATCAACGATGACGTTCATTGTAAAGTCTCCTTTTTTTATGGTGGTTGGGTTGTACCTCTGTTCAGGTCTTGTTGGCCTTCATCACCTGAATAATTTCATGGATTTTTGCCTGGGCACCGGGCCGGTCCAGGGTACAGCCCCCGGCACCGTCATGGCCGCCGCCGCCGTACCGGGACAAAAGCGTTCCAATATTGACCCGGGATTGTTTTTTAAAAATGCTTTTGCCCACGCTGAGCAGAACCTGGGCCTTGTCCGGCCCCTTGTACCGGATTTTGACACTGGCAATGGTGTCGGGAAACAGGGCGTAGATCAGAAACCGGTTGCCCGAGGGGACCGGGTCCAGCTGTCTGAAATCGGTGATGGAGATATGCCCGTCAATCCGGGTATGGTTTTTGAGAAACCCGCCAAAGGCCTGGTTTTCCCGGACCACCTCCTGGCTGCGGGACATCACCTCGGAATCTTTCATGATCCGGTCAATGGGATCGGTCCTGAGCATATTTACCAGATGGTGCCAATAGTCAATATCTTTGAAGTTGTTGTTCTTGATGGTCATGGACAAAAGCACGTGGGGATAGTCTTCCGGGGCATTGACCTGGTCCATGGTTAAATCGGCGGAGTCAATGATATCCGTGTGTGCCACCAAATCATCAAACCGGTTGTCCAGATCCCCGGAGGCCTGGTAATAGCGGTAGACCACACCGGCGGCAGAGGGGGCAATTTCAAAGGCGCCAGGCACCGGGGTGCTGGGGGTGTTGGAGACATGGTGGTCAAACCAGAGCCCGGCATGGGCATGGCAGGGAAGGTTGGCAAGGATATCCCCGGCCTGGATCTTTGCCCTGCCAGATTGAATATCGTTGGGTTCCATCCAGACAATCTCCAGGTCCGGGTCCAGGGCCTCCTTGAGCAGGGCGGCACAGACAATGCCGTCAAAATCCGGCCGGGTGACAATTCTCATTTGTTTATCCTCGGTATTAAAGGGTGTTTTCCAGGTCATGTGCTAATTGTCTAGCTTCGGAATCAGTGCGGACAGCAGCCGGCTCATCTTTTCCGAGGCCCTGGCTGCGGTGTCCACCACCCCTTCAAGGGTGGTCAGGGCCGGGGCATCCGGGTCATTGATATTGGTGATCAGGGACAGGCCCAGGATTTTCATCCCGGCCTGGACCCCGGCAACAGCCTCCATCACCGTGGAAAACCCCACGGCATCGGCCCCGGCAGTCTTCAGAAACCGGGTCTCTGCCGGTGTCTCCAGGCTGGGGCCGAGCAGCCCGGCATAGACACCCTGGCGCAGTGCCAAGTCCATGGCCGGGGCAAGATTCAGGGCCAGGTGTCTGAGATCCGGATCATAGACCCGGGTCATGTCCGGGAACCGCAGGCCCCATTCAGGAACCGCTGGTCCCAGGAGGGGATTGTGACCGGTCAGATTGATATGATCCTCAATGACCATGATGTCGCCCTCGGAAAAGGTCAGGTTGATTCCTCCGGCCGCATTGCTCAGGATAAGGCAGGGGGTGGAAAGCGCCTGAAGCAGGCGCACGGGAAAGGCGGCCTGCTGGGGGGTATATCCTTCGTAAAGGTGGAAGCGCCCCTGGAACATCATGACGGTTTTTTCCCTGAGCCGGCCATAGACCAGCTCCCCCTTGTGGCTGGCCACGGTGGAGACCGGGAAATTGGGCAGGTCCTGGTATGGCCAGGTTTGGATGATTTCCAATTCCCGGAGGGTGTCTGAAAGGCCGGTACCGGTGAGAACCCCTACATCCGGGGCCAGGTTTGGAATCTGGGATTTAAGGAATTGGGCGCTTTGCATCACGCTGTGGTAAAAGGATGTCATATTGCTTCTCCTGTGGGTCAATCTGTATTGAATGCCATGGTATTATCAGGTTTTCTGCATGATGGGAAGGGCCATAACCCGCCCTTTTATTTGTTCGGAATTTGTACTATACCCGGGGCATGGGCACCTATTTGTATTCAGTGGGGCAGTCAAGATCTGACCCTGTCCGGGAACATGAGATCAAGATCAAGCGGTCCAGGTTTATTGCCTCCCTGGCCTATGCCGCCACCATGGAAGAGGCCAAGGCGTGCATCAGCCGGATTGCCAAGGCCCATCACCGGGCCACCCATAACTGCTGGGCCTATGTGGTGGGAGCCCAGGGGCAGGTCTGCCATGCCTCGGATGCCGGAGAGCCGGCCGGCACCGCAGGAAAGCCCATGCTCAACACCCTGAAACGCTATGAAATGACCTGTGTGGCCGCGGTGGTGACCCGGTACTATGGCGGGGTGAAACTGGGGGTTCGGGGACTGATAGAGGCCTATGGCCAGGCCGTGGAAGCGGCCATTTCAACGGCGCCTTTGGTCAGTCTGGTGCCCACGGTCATGGTTCGGGTGACCCTGGATTACCCCGTGAACGACACTTTTCTGGCCCAGGCCAGGACCCTGGGTGCCCGGCCTGTTGAGACCTGGTACGGAGAACAGGTGGTCCATGATATGGCCGTTGAAGTCGCGTCCTTTCCGGGGTTTAACCGATTGCTGGAGGCGTTTTTTCAGCAGGGGACGATTTTATTCCAGGTGCTTGAAGACGACTGATTTTTTTGAGGATTCAATTAAACTCATGAACCGATCATGCCCCAAGATAGACAAAGAGAAAAAAAGCGTCAGCAGCCAGGACCCTTGTTTTGAGCTTGAAAACGTTTGTTTTGCCTGGCCCGGGAAACATCCGGTTCTGGACCGGCAGAGTGTCAGGATTCCAAAAGGGGGATTTATCCTGGTCAGGGGGCGGTCCGGTGCGGGCAAATCCACCCTGCTGAGGTTGATGAACCGGTTAGAAGAGGTGGATGCCGGAGAGATCCGGTATCAGGGACAGGCCATTACGGCAATGGCCCCTGCCCGGCTCAGGCAGCAGGTGGCCTTTCTGCAGCAGACCCCTGTGGTCCCGGACCTGTCCGTCCGGCAGATCCTGCTTTCTGCCTTTGCCTTTCGTATCAACCAGGATAAAACACCACCAGGGGATGAGGCCCTTTTGGCCATGCTGGATTGGCTGGACCTTGGGAGGCTGGGTCTTGGGGATTCAGGCACCGCTCTTTCCGGGGGGCAGCGCCAGCGGCTTTGCCTGCTGCGGGCCTTGATTATCGGACCTGAGGTGCTGCTTTTGGACGAACCCACATCCTCTCTGGACCGTGACAGCAAGAAAAAAGTGGAGCAGGTGGCGGTTCAGGCCTGTCGGGACGGGAAGACCATTGTCATGATCACCCATGACGATTTCGTGCCTGATGGTGTTTGCGTTTATGAAATGACCATTGACCGGGGAAAGGTGACCCTATGCCAATGACACAGGGGGCGCTGGTGATCAGTGCATGGGAGTTGTCCATTGCCGCCTTGTTTGTTTTTGCCGTGGGCGCCATTTCCCTTTGGGCCCGTCTGGGACTGGAAAAAGGGCTTTTGGTGGGATCGGTCCGGTGCGTGCTTCAATTGTTGGCCATGGGGTATGTGCTGAGATTTATTTTCGGCCTGGCCTCGGCCTGGATCGTTTTTCTGATTTTTTTTATCATGGTGGGCTTTGCCGCGCGTATCGTCAAAGGGAATGTATCACAGCAGAAAATTTCCTTTGTCCTGCCGACCTTTTTGACCATGCTCATGGTCTATGCCCTGATCACCGCCGTTGTCACCGGAGGCATTGTGGGGGCAACGCCTTTTTGGCACCCCCAGTATTTTATCCCTTTGGCCGGCATGGTGGTGGGCAACTCCATGACCGCCCTGGGCCTGGCCTTGGACCGGCTGTTTTCAGATCTGCGTGCCAGGCGGGATGAGGTGGAAATGATGCTCTGTCTCGGGGCCACGGCAGCCGAGGCCTCTGCCGGCATTTTCAAAGGGGCCCTTAAGGCCGGGATGATGCCCTCTATCAACGCCCTGGCCGGGGTGGGCCTGGTATTCATCCCCGGGATGATGACCGGGCAGATTCTTTCAGGCGAAGATCCTGTTTTGGCCATCCGGTACCAGATTCTGGTCATGTTCATGCTGGTGGCGTCCACCGCCCTGACCGTGGTCATTGTCCTGGGGATCGTCCGGAACCGCTGTTTTGGCTCAGGAGACCAATTGGTGGTTTGACCCGAATCCTTTTCCAACAGAAGCCCTTCCAGGACAATGGTGCGGCTGCCGTGCTTTGGCCTGACCAAATGTCAAAAATTGGGTTGACAACCCATGTTGATTTAGTATTATTTAATATATATTAATTATACTGAAATTAATGCGCGCCTTATGAAAACCAAACTCGGGCCTCTGTTAAGGGCCATCCGAAATTCCCGTCATCTGACCATTAAAGAGGTGGCATCCAAGGCCGGGGTCAGCTCAAGCCTGCTGTCCCAGATCGAACGGAACCGGATTTCACCCTCCCTGGACACCCTGCTTCAGCTGCTGGAGGTCTACGGGGTTCCCCCGAACAAGTTTTTCAAAGACTATGAAACCATGACCCGGGTGGAGATTGTCAAAAAAGATCAGCGCAGGATTCACCAGCGCAAGGGGTTTAAATACGAAACCCTGTGCGGCAAAAGCCAGGCCAAGGGCAGCCACTCTTTTAATGCCTTTTTCCTGGAACTGGCTCCGGGCCAGAAGCGGGGGGACAAGGATGACGGGCACCTGGGCCGGGAACTGGGCATCGTGGTTGCCGGAGAAGCCCAGCTGATCTACGGGGAGGAGGTCTATGACATCCAGGCCGGGGATACCCTTTCTTTTTTCTCCCAGATCCCCCATGTGATTAAAAATGTCTCTGATGAGATTTTTCAGGCCTATTGGATTGTGACCCCGGCAGACGGAGAGGACTATTTCGGGGAAAAAAACGGATAAGGTTTATCAGGTACTACCCCAGCCCTGGGGCGTATTGTCTAACGGAGGTATTATGGGACAGACCATTGCTGAAAAAATATTTGAAACCCATCTCAAGGACACCCCTTTCGGGGATGTGAGCGTGTTGTCCCTGGACCGGGTTTTCTGCCATGAAATCACCACGCCCACGGCCATCCAGGATCTGGTGGCCCGGGACAAGGACCGGGTCTTTGATCCGGACAAGATCAAGGCGGTCATCGACCATGTGACCCCGGCCAAGGATTCCAAGACCGCCATGCAGGGCAAGATCCTTCGGGACTGGGCCCGGCGCCACGGCATCACTGATTTTTTTGATATCGGAAACAACGGGGTCTGCCATGCCATTTTTCCTGAAAAGGGGTTTGTCCGGCCCGGGTTCACCGTGATCATGGGGGACTCCCACACCTGCACCCACGGGGCCTTTGGCGCCTTTGCCGCAGGGGTCGGGACCACGGATCTGGAGGTGGGAATCCTCAAAGGCGTCTGCACATTCAAGACGCCTGAAACCTTTCGCATTGATATCAAGGGCACCCTGCAGCCCGGGGTCTTTGCCAAGGACATCATCCTGGAGGTGATCCGGCAGGTCACCGTGGACGGCGCCACCAATATGGTCATAGAGTTTGGCGGGCCTGTGGTGGATGCCATGGACATGGACCAGCGCATGACCCTGTCCAATATGGCCGTGGAGGCCGGTGCCACCTCGGGCATCTGCCTGCCGGACCAGACCACGGTGGATTATCTGTGGCCCTTTATCAAAGATGAATTTAAAAGCCGGCAAGCGGCCCTGGCCGAATATAGCAGGTTCTGCTCTGATGCCGATGCAATCTATGCCAAGACCCTTACCCTTGACGTCACAGACCTTGCCCCCATGGTCACCTTCGGGTACAAGCCGGACAAGGTTACGCCCGTGGCAGATATGGCCGGCACCCCTGTGGATCAGGTTTATATCGGATCCTGTACCAACGGCCGCCTGGAGGATTTAAGGGTGGCTGCCCATGTCCTGAAAGGGCACCATATCGCGAATACGGTCCGGGCCATTGTCTCCCCGGCCACTCCGGATATCTTTTCCAAAGCCCTGGATGAGGGGATCATCAAAATATTCATGGAAGCAGGATTCTGCGTCACCAATCCCACCTGCGGGGCCTGTTTGGGCATGAGCAACGGGGTGCTGGCCCATGGCGAGGTGGCTGCCGCCACCACCAATAGGAACTTTAACGGCCGCATGGGCAAGGGGGGTATGGTCCATCTCATGAGCCCGGCCACGGCCGCTGCCACGGCCATAGACGGGAAAATTGCAAATTCACGGCTTTTTGGAGGTGCCCAATGAAATCCTTTAAAGGAAAAATGCTCTGCCTGGACCGGTCAGATATCAACACCGACGAAATCATACCGGCCAAATATCTGACGGAAATAGACAAAGCCGCCATGAAGCCCCATCTTCTGGAGGACTTGAAACTGGAAGGGTTTGATCCGGCCAAAGACCTTGACGGGGTTGCCGTCATCGTCACCCGCGAAAATTTCGGCTGCGGCTCTTCCCGGGAGCATGCCCCCTGGGCCCTGGAGGTCAACGGGATCAACGTGGTCATTGCCGTCAGCTTTGCCCGTATTTTCCGTCAGAACATGTTCAACTGCGGCATGCTGGCCATTGAACTGCCTTTGGAAACGATCCAGTCCCTGATGGACCTCAAGGGGCTGGTGGATCTTTCCGTGGATGTGGATGCCGGCACCCTGACTGCGGTGTCGCAAGACGGTCAGGTTTCCACGGCCTTTTTTATCTCCGAATTTGACAGGGCCCTGGTGAAAACCGGGGGCTGGGTGGAATACGCAGACCAGCACTATTAATCCATAATTAGATTTGCCCGGGCCTGGTATCCTGGCCCGGGCGCATCCCGATTCCATATGGAAATTCAACCGTTAGGGTATGCAAGGTTGGGGTTGACTTTATCTGTGATTTCCTGAAAAGTAGCAAACATTGTTTTTTTAAGAAGGTGATGTTTATATCTTTGAAAGGGGGTCTTTGATGGGAAAATCCGTGGATGAGGCGTTGATCAGGCGGCTGGGAAAGACCCAGGTATTGGATCTGGCCAAACGGGCGTTAACCTCTGTTGTTTCTTATTTTTTTCTTTTTATCTTCATTGCAGCGGTGACGCCCATGCGAAGCGATCATCCCATGGTCCTGTGGGGATCAGGCGTGATCATTTTCCTGCTTTCGGCAGCCAGGCTCGTGCTGGCGGCCAAGCTGCCGGTGATTTACGATAAGGCCCCAGGCAGGTGGCGGAAGCTGTTCATGGCCATGACCCTGATTTCAGGCCTTTTCTGGGGGGTGTTCGGTGTGGCGGTTGCCCTGTTTTATCCCCTGTCATGGCCCTTTTTCTTTGTCCTGGTCATCATCTGCGGGCTTACCGCCGGTGCCACCTCTTCTTTGGGCCCCCATCTGGGGCTGTCCAGGAGTTTTTCTCTGGCCATGCTCCTGCCCGTGTCCATCTGGGCCCTGGTACAGGGTTCTTCCCTGGGTGTGGGGGTGGGGATGCTTTCCTTGTTTTCCATGATCATGTTTATCCGCATGGCCAGGGACAACTATCTATGGTATTGGGAGGCCATGGCCTCCAACGAGAAGATTTCCGGGCAGACAGAGACCATGGCCCGGATTTTTAAAGGGGTGCAGTCCAATGCGGCAAAGCTGGACCAGACCGCAGGCGCACTTGCGGGAAATTCCGGACAGATGAGCACCAATGCCGCCCGCATGGCCGAGGGTCTGACCCAGGTATCAGGGGTTGCCGGCCAGGTGACAGACAACTCCCAATCCATGGTGGACCTCATGGACCAGACCGCCATGAATTTTTCCAATATCGCCTCTGCCACCGAGGAGATGACCACCACCATTTTTGATATCGCAGGCCGTGCGGACAATACCCGGCAGATAACCGAAGAGGCGGTTCGCCAGAGTGAGACGGCCATGGCCCATATGGGGGGACTGGCCGACTCTGCCGATGCCATCAATCAGATCACCGAGGCCATTGCAGATATTTCCGAACAGATCAACCTGCTGGCATTGAACGCCACCATTGAAGCGGCCCGTGCCGGAGAGGCGGGAAAGGGCTTTGCCGTTGTGGCCTCGGAGATCAAGGATCTGGCCGTTCAGACGTCTGGGTCTGCCGCCCAGATCAGCAGCCAGGTCAAAGAGATTCAGGAGGCCACCCACAGCACTGCCCGGCAGATGGAACAGATCTCCGGCGTGGTCTCTGATGCCAATGCCAGTGTGGAGGGCATTGCCAAGGCCGTGGATGAGCAGTCCGCCGCCACAACCGAGGTGTCCCGTAATATCCAGGAGGCGTCGGAAGGGGTGTCCCGGGCCGGTGAGATGATTCGGGAAAATGATGAGGGCCTGGCCCGGGTGGCCGGGGATATCTCGGACCTTTCCAACCGGGCCGACACCGTTCGCAGCGGGGCCGGTGATGTGGATGAGATGGCTGACGTCTTAAAGGGGCTGGCCCATGGGATGATCGACCTGGTCGAGGCAGATCAGGAAAAAAAGAAGTAACCTGGCAGACCCCGGCGGACCTGTGCCGCATCAGATGTCCGGCAAGACGTCAGCTTCGCCCCCCGCTCCAGTGCAGCCGGGTTTTCAGCACCTTGAAATAGGACTGGTCTTCAAAAGAGAGCATCTTCACGTTGTTTTGGCTCTTTTTGATATAGATTCTGTCCCTGGGATCCATGGCAAATCCCTCCTGGCCGTCCAGGGTCAGGACCATGTCTTCCGGGCTGCCCTCCAGCCGGATCTCCACCCGGGTATTGTCCGGGATTAAAAGGGGGCGGTTGGTCAGGGTAAAAGGGCAGATGGGGGTCAGGATGATGGACTGGACCTCGGGATGGACCACAGGACCGCCGGCAGCCAGGGAATAGGCTGTGGAGCCGGTGGGGGTGGCCACGATAAGGCCGTCCGCCCGATAGGTGGTCAGGTAGGTGCGGTCAATATATACGGCGCAGGAGGTGAGCCGCGACAGGGCGGCCTTGTTGATTACGGCATCGTTGAGCACATCCACATCAATGACCTGATTTCCCTCCCGGACCACCTTGAGGTCCAGCATGGCGCGCTCCCGGATGATGAACGCTCCCTGGAAAACCGCCTCCACCGCCTCATAAAGATGGTCTTCAGTGGTTTCGGCCAGAAAGCCCACCTCTCCGAATTTTACTCCCATCAGGGGAATGCCGCTGTTACCGATGAACCGGGCCACACTTAAAAAGGTGCCGTCGCCGCCCAGGACGATGATACAGATCAGGTCACGGGGAAGGACGGGCCTGTCCTGGGCCTGGGTATCAATGACCAGGCATCGGTTGCCCAGGTACCGGACCAGTTCTTTGGATTTTTCAAGGGTGTAGGGGTCTTCTTTGATAACAATGCCGACACGTCTGTCCACAGCGCCTTCCTCTTTTTTAATGGTCTGCATTGGCCCAGTTGTCTCCGAATCCGAAGTTGACTTTGAGGGGAACCTTCAGGGGAAAGGCATTTTCCATGATTTGCCTGGCCAGTGCCACAAGATCTGCTTGCTCATGTTCCGGGCATTCAAATATGATTTCGTCGTGCACGGATAACAGCATCCTGGACGCCATGGACGCCTTGTCCAGTGCTGCCTGCATATTGATCATGGCCAGCTTGATCAGGTCGGCGGCTGATCCCTGGATGGGGGTGTTGATGGCAGCCCGCTGGGCAACGTTTCTCAGGTTGGCGTTAGAGGACCGGATATCGTCCAGCCGCCGTTTACGTCCGAACAGGGTGGAGACCGTACAGGTCTTTTTGGTCTCTTCTATGGTGTTGTCAATAAAGGCCTTAACCCCGGCGTAGCGCTTGAAGTAATTGTCAATATAGGCGGCTGCCATCTTCCGGGAGATGCCCAGTTCGTTGGACAGCCGAAAGGCGCTCATGCCGTAGACGATGCCGAAGTTGATGGCCTTGGCCTGGCTGCGCAGCTCGTCGGTGACAAGGCCGGGAATCACCTGGAAGACCTCCAGGGCCGTGCGGGTGTGGATGTCCTCGTCGTTTTGAAAGGCGTCAATGAGGATGTCGTCTTTGGCGCAGTGGGCCAGCACCCGCAGCTCGATCTGGGAGTAATCCGCCGAGACCAGGGTGAATCCCGCCTCTGGGATAAAGGCCCTTCGGATTTTTTTCCCCTCGGGCTTGCGGATGGGAATATTCTGAAGGTTGGGGCTGGAGCTGGACAGCCTGCCTGTGACCGTGATGGTCTGGTTAAAAGAGGTGTGGATCCGGCCGGTCTCTTCATGGATCAGAGAGGACAGGGCATCCACATAGGTGGATTTGAGCTTGCCCAGGGTCCGGTATCGCAGCAAAAGTCTGGGCAGTTCGTGGTCCTGGGCCAGCTTGGTCAGCACCTGGACATCTGTTGAGTAGCCGGTCTTTTTCTGGGTTTTTTTGGTGGGGGTAAGCTTGAGTTTTTCAAAGAGAATCTCTCCCAACTGCTGGGGGGAGTTGATGTTGAATGTTTCCCCGGCCAGATCGTAAATTTTCTTTTCCAGCCCGGACAGCTCATCTTCAAAGGCCTGGGACATGGACAACAGCTCTGATGCATCCACCTTGATGCCTGCCATTTCCATTTTGGCCAGAACCGAGATCAGGGGAACTTCAATGGTCTCCATCAGCTGGGTTAAGCCCTGGGTTTTCAGGTCTTTTTCAAGTGTGGTATAGGCCATGAAGGTGATGTCCGCATCCTCGGCTGCATAGTCTGCGGCAATGTCTACGGGCACCTGTTCAAATCCGATCTGGTTTTTGCCCTTGCCGGCCACCTCTTCATAGGAGGTCATCTTGTATCCGAACAGATTCATGGCAATGCGATCCAGGCTGTGGCCCCGGGTGCCCGGGTTCAGCAGGTGGGAGGCGATCATGGTGTCAAAGATCACCCCCTGAAGATCAATGCCGTACCGGGCCAGGACAATGAGGTCATACTTGATGTTCTGGCCCACCTTGTGAATCTCCGGGTTCTCCAGCATGGGTTTGAATATCCGGAGGATATCCTCTTTTGAGGGTTGTTCCAGATCCCCAGTGTTGGTATGGGCCACAGGGATGTAGAATCCGGCATCATCCATGTAGGAGAAGGAAAGGCCAACCAGTTCCGCAGCCATGGGCGTTTTGGCGGTGGTTTCCGTGTCAATGGCAAAAAGCCCTTTGTTTTCCAGAACCTTGGCAAGTTTTTCAAGCTCGGGCACCGAGGTGATCAGCTTGTAGATTTTCTTGGTTTTATCCGCCGTGTCGGCAAATTCCGTGGCCAGGGCCTTGAACTCCAGGGACTGAAAAAGCGCAAAGGCTTTGTGGGTGTCAAATCCTGTCAGTTTCATGTCCTGGATTTTTTCCTTGACCGCCACGGTTTGGTCGATGGTGGCAAGGTCCCGGCTCAGCATGACGATCTGTTTTGAGGCGGACAGGTTTTCATGCAGCTTTTTTTTGGAGGCCAGCTGGTCCAGGTTGTCATAGATATCTTGAATGGACTTGTATTCACAGATGAGCTTGATGGCGGTTTTGGGGCCGACGCCCTTGACCCCGGGAATATTGTCCGAGGTATCTCCGGCCAGGCCCAGGACATCGATAAATTGGCGGGGCTCAATACCCATGTCTTTTTTGACGGCAGCCCGGTCCAGCACCGTGTCCTTCATGGGATCCCAGAGGACGCAGACGTCGGTGATCAGCTGGATAAAGTCCTTGTCCCCGGTGACCATGACCACTTTATATCCCTCTTGCTGGGCCAGGCGGGCATAGGTGCCCACCAGGTCATCGGCCTCATACCCCAGCTTCTGGATGATGGGGATGTTCAAGGCTTCGGTCACAGCCTTGATATCCGGGATCTGGACCGCCAGCTCCTCTGGCATGGGGGGGCGGTTGGCCTTGTACGCCTCATACATCTTGTGGCGGAAGGTGGGGCCCTTGACATCAAAGAACACGGCTGCATACTCAGGCTGCTTTTCCTTGAGCAGTTTCAGCAGGATCCGGGTGAACCCGAAGGTGGCATTGGTGGGGTGGCCATCAGCCGTGGCCAGGCTCCGTATGGCATGGAATGCCCGGTACAGAAAGGCACTGCCGTCAATGAGAAAAATAGTGTTTGGATCCGCCATGGATAAACTTCCTTGAATTGGGTGTTGAATTATTCTTTAATTAGGGGCATATATACTATCTTTTTAGGGAAAGGAGAAGTATATAATGAGTAAAAATACCAGGAGCAGGCGGGATGCCCGGCGCCAGAAGCGGGTGAAAGAGTGTCATTGCTGCGGGGAGGCGGTCATGTTCTGCTGGCAGTGCAAATGCGGCTTTGCCATATGCCAGTCCTGTATGTATGAAAACCAGTGGGGCCTGACCTGCAACGGCATCACCTGGGATTGCCCTGACTGCGGCAGGCAGAACAATTACTCCAATCAATAATTTTACACCAATAAGGAGAACGCCATGACCGGGACGCTGAAGATCGGAACCTTGATTTCAGGCGGCGGCACCAATCTCCAGGCCATCATTGATGCCTGTGCCGCAGGGACAATTGATGCAGATATCCAATTCACCGGGTCAGATATCCCCGGGGTCAAGGGACTTGAGCGGGCCGCATCTGCCGGCATTGACACTTTTGTGGTGGACTATGCAAAGATCTTTTTACGGGCACGGGAACAGGGACTGGACACTGCCCTTCCCAAAGACTTTGACCTGGAGGAGATCCTGTCAAAGCAGCGTCTGGTGAATCCTGAGACAGACCGAAAAAAGGCTGAATTTTTTATCAAAACCCGGGCGATTGCCGAGCGGGCCCTGCTGGACCGCATCGCGGCCTATGACATGGACCTGCTGGTTCTGGCCGGTTTCATGCGGGTGCTGACCCCTTATTTCATTGACCGGATCAACACATCGCCGGGAGAATACCGGATCATGAACATCCATCCGGCCCTGTTGCCGGCATTCCCCGGCACCGACGGGTACGGGGACACCTTCAGGTACGGCTGCAAAATCGGGGGATGTACAGTGCATTTCATTGACTATGGTGAGGATACCGGCCCCATTATCGGGCAGAAAGCCTTTGAAATCAAGGCGGGCGACACCCTGGACGATGTAAAGAAAAACGGCCTTGAAAAAGAGTGGGAGCTTTATCCGGCCTGTATCCAGAGGTTTGCCCAGGGCCTTTAACCCGATGTGTCCGTGGTGAAAAAGGCGTCTGACATCTTTACGGCATCTGCGTAGTATTCAGGCAGGCGGGTCATCAGCCTGGTATTGTCTATCAATTTGAAAACCTTTTGATCCCAATTGCCCCGGGCAATGGTTGTGACCAGGCCGAGCAATTTTTGAAACGTCTGGTTCCGCCCCAAAAGAGCGTCTTTGAGTCTTTCGGACAGGTCAATGGTGGCGAGGATATCTTTCATCTCCATGTCCATGATGGCGTCCATGGCCGAGAACAGGCCGATGGTGAACAACTTTTCAATTGAAAACCCGGTCTTGAGATGGCTGCCGCACAGTTCGCAGAGCCTGGCCCGGGTAATGGATGTTCGGATCAGTTCGTTGGGCTTGGCAGGATTCAGGTCTGACACCACCACCACACAGATAAATTTTTTAAGTTCATCCTCTCCGAGAATCATGATGGCATCCTTGATGGTGTCAACCGAATTTCTCCGCCTGAAATAGGACGAGTTGATAAATTTCAGCAGCTTGAAAGAGACGGACACATCCATCTTGATCAGGTCCTCGATCAGGGCCAGGTTCATCTCAGATTTGCCCACCTCTGAAATAAGCTTGAACTTGGTGATCTGATTGGCAGATATGTCCTGTTTGGACAGGATCTCCGGCTTGGAGAAAAAATATCCCTGGAAGAGGCCGAACCCCATCTGTTTGGCCTGCTCAAACTCCTGGTGGGTTTCCACCTTTTCCGCCAGCAGGGTCAGATGATTGCTTCTGATGATATCAGACTCAAGGACCGGAGCCAGGGTGGAAAGGGGGGTGGCCATCAGGTCGAACTTGATCATGGCGCTCAAAGCGATCATCTGGTTGAATTTTTTGTCATAGATGAAATCATCCAGGGCAATGCGAAAGCCCTTGTGCTTGAATTCTTTGAGGGCATTGATGATCTCAGGTTCCGGCTCAATATTTTCCAAAACTTCAATGATGATATGGTCTTTGGGAAAGAAAAGAGGAATTTTCTTGATGATCAGGTCCCGGGTGAAGTTGATCAGGCCGGGTTTTCCCCCTAAGATTTCCTTGAGCTCAAAGGTAAAGAATGTATTGGTCAGGACCCGGGCCGTGGCAATATCCCCTTCAACATCGGGAAAGGCATTTTCAAACCCTGCGCGGAACAGCAGTTCATATCCGAAAATTTTTTTTTGGGCAGTAAAAATGGGTTGCCGGGCGACATATATTTTCATAGGCAGATTCGTTTTATACATTTACACAAACAAGCACAGCATCACTATATTCGCGAATCCTGTTGAAATCAAGAAAAAGAACGGACTGGCCCATGCACAAGACTTTTCGCCCTGGCACGGACCAGGTCAGGGACCGGATGAAAACTGCTGTGACGGTGCATACCCCCATTTCCCGTTATAGGAGATATCAATGCCTTGCTTGCACTGGCCATCGGTTTTTCGCACTGACACGGCAGATTTTATCGTCATCCGCTGTCAGCCGTTTGAGTTTTCGTGAAAGGTGATTCTGATTTTATTGGCCTTTATCCAAGGCCACCTGGGTATCGGGGGCCTGGAAACGGCCCCCGGTCCAGGTTGGCATTAAAAGTCTTCAAATTCATTGTCATCCAGCTTGATCACCTGATCGGATCTGATTTCGCCTGATTTGGCCGGTAACGGCTGCCGTTTTTGGGGTGGTGCGACCGCTTTTTTCTGCCGGGCTGTTGTGGCTGCTTTCCTGCTGGTTTGGCCAGGTCCGGACATGCCTGAGCGGGTGTCCCGCCTGCCGGTGATGACTTCCACCAGATCCTGAATATAGGCCTTGAGCTGCTGGGCCTGGGCATTCATCTCTTCAGATGCAGATGCGGATTCTTCGGCACTGGCCGCATTCTGCTGAACGACCTTGTCCATTTCGGAAACCGCCATATTTACCTGATCGATCCCGGTGGTCTGCTCTTTTGAGGCCTCTGCAATTTCCGCCACCAGCTCACCCACCTTTCCGGCAGTGTCCGATACTTTGCCAAAAGCATCATTGGTATGGGTCACCAGTTCTGAACCCTCGCTGACTTTTTTAACCGTCCCTTCAATGAGTTCAGCCGTATCCTTTGCCGCTTCCGCCGCTCTCATGGCCAGATTTCTGACTTCGTCGGCCACCACGGCAAACCCGGCCCCAGCCTCACCGGCCCGGGCCGCTTCAACTGCGGCATTCAATGCCAGCAGATTGGTCTGGAAAGCGATCTCATCAATGGTTTTTATGATTTTGGAGGTTTCTTCGCTGGCCTTGGAAATTTCCTGCATGGAGCCGGTTAATTGATGCATGGAGGTATTGGCCTCTTTAACCACATTGTTGGCTTCCCTCATCAGGGTATCCGCATGGGATGCGCTTTCAGAATTTTTCTTGGTCATTGAGGCCATCTCTTCCATGGAGGATGAGGTCTCTTCAATGGAGGCTGCCTGTTCAGAAGATCCTTCAGCCAGAGACTGGCTGGTATCCGACACCTGGTTGGAGGCCTCTGCAACCTGATCGGAACCTTCGTTTAATCCGGTGATAATCCGGTTGATGGGCAGGGTGATGCTCCTGGCAAACCAGATCACCAGCAGGACGGTGACCACCAGAAAGATGACACCGGCAATGAGAATCATATTCCGGATGGCGTTTGCCGCCGACATGAACTCCTCTTCATTCTGGGTCACCCCGATGCTCCATTCGGTAATCGGGACGGGAGCGAATCCGGCAATTTTGTCGATGCCTTTAAACCGGTACACGTCCACGCCGGATTGCTGGGCCATCATTTTTCCGGTAATGGACTCCATTCCCTGCAGTTTGCCCAGGTTCAGGTCCAGGATAAATTCTGCATTGGGGTGGGCCACGGTCAGGCCGGTTCTGTCGATCATGAAAGGATATCCGGTGGTGCCGATTTTGATGCTGGTGATCTTACGGCTCAGTTCGTCCAGCTTCATGGCTGCGCCGTATATGCCGCCGAACTGGCCGGATGCGGCCCGGATGGGAACGGCAATTCCGATAATGGGCTTGCCGGTGTTGGCCGATACCACGGCCTGGCCCACGGCCGCTTTTCCGGTGTCCCTGGCCTGTTTAAAATATCCCCGTTCAGATAGATTAATATTCTTTTTTCTCATGGCGCCGCCCTGGTTGTCTGAAATGACGTTCCCACCGGCGTCCGTGGCAAAGATGACGTCGTAGTCCTTTCCGATTTTTTCATAAACGTGCTCAAAAAACCGATCAAGGGCTTCAACCGATGCGGCGGCATTGTTTATGCCGTTCATTGCAACAGCGTTCACGGTATCCCTGAGCAGGGGAACGGTCCCCATCTGCTGGGCCTGCTTGACCTCTTGTCCCAGGACGCTTTGCGTCATGACGGCCAGGTCCTGGGCGATCTGGGATGCCTGGTTTTTGGCTCCAGAGACCAGGGCATCTGACGCCTTGTTGATTGAAAAGAGTCCCACCACTGCCAGCGGGATGACCACAACCAGAATTCCGCTGAGAATCAGCTTGAATTTTAAAGATCTTTTTTTCATGTTCTCCCCCATCTCCTGATGACGACCTGTATTTTTTTATAACGGCCCGTTACCGTTACATGGTTTGATGGATGATATCTTACTGGCGCTGAGAACATGGTCATTGTTCTTTTTATTGGCCACATCCAAAACATTTTTAATAATTTTTGACAGTTCACTGGCAATCATCGGCTTCATGATCATGGCTGAAATATGGCATTCCTCAATCGTCTCCAAATCCAGGCCATCGCTGAATCCCGTGCACACAATAACAGGAATCTCTGCCCGGACTTTCTTGATTTTCTTTGCCATTTCAAGCCCGGTCATCTTCGGCATGGCCAGATCGGTGATGATCAGATCAACCGTCTCTGGGCTGCTTTGAAAGATGTCCAGAGCATGAAGGGGATCTGTTACCCCGTCCACTTCATACCCCAGTTTTTGCAGGACCTGGGAGGCCCATTTAACGATGGGAGCTTCATCGTCTACAAGCAGGATTTTCCCTTTGCCTGTGATCAGTTCGGCCTGGGTCAGGGCATGTTCCGGTGAGGCATCCATGGTTTTCTCGGGAATCAGTATCTTGAAGCAGGTTCCCATACCCGGTTCGCTGTAAACCGAGATATCGCCTTTGAGTCCCTTGATAATCCCGTAGACCGTAGACAGTCCCATGCCAGTACCTTCCCCCCGTTGCTTTGTGGTGAAAAACGGTTCAAATATTTTTTCGCACAGTCTTTTGGGGATGCCGCAACCGGTATCGGATATCAGGATCTGGACATAGGGGCCCGGAGAGATCGGTTTGGCCTGCATGATATCATCCTGGCGGATGGTGACTGATTTGAGTTTTACATTTAATGTCCCGCCACCGTCCTTCATGGCATACACGGCATTGGTCAGCAGGTTCATGATCATCTGGTGGAACTGGCCCGGATCAGCCATCACACAAAAATCATTGCTGCTGAAGTTTTTCTGGATGTCTATATTCGGCGGCGAGGAGGCTTTCAGGAATTTCAGGCATTCTTTGACCAGGGGAATGACTTTTACCAGACGGTATTCGGCATCTGATTTCCGGCTGAAGGTCAGGATATGCTGGACCAGGTCCCTGGCCCTGAGGCCGGCCGTTATCACCTGCTCCAAACTGTTGACTGCCTCAGGGATGTGGTCCGCATCCATCTTGGCCAGTTCGGTAAACCCGAGGATGCTAGACAGGATATTGTTGAAATCGTGGGCAATCCCGCCGGCCAGGGTTCCCAGGGCTTCCATTTTCTGGGATTGCTGGATCTGGCTTTCCAGGTGTTTTCTCTGGGTGATGTCCTGGATGGTGCCCCGTAAAATGCGTTTTTTTCTATCTTGTGCCGGCCCGGGGGCGCAGATGATATGGATCCATTTGATTTTAGCAGGGGGCAATGTCATTCTCAATTCAATATCAAAGGCTTTGCCGTTTTCCAGGGCGTTCTTCATTGCGGAGCGGTATTTTTCCTTCCATGGTGCAACAAAGTATTGCTTGGCCTCTTTTATGGATATCGGGCCGAGATCAGGATCCCTTTCAAAAATTCGGTATATCTGTTCAGACCATGTCCGGGCATTGGTTTCAAGATCAACGGTCCAGTTGCCGATGCCGGCAATGCGCTGGGCCATCAGCAGATCGGTATTGCTCTGCCTGAGCCGTTCTTCAAGATTTTTGCGTCGGCTCATATCCCTGGACAGCCCCAGGATCCGGTCAGGTGAACCAATGTCGTTTTTCAGCAGGCGGGCCACTATTTCCACCCATACGGTTTCCCCGTTTTTTTTGAGCATTTCAATTTCAAGGGCCTGATATTGGTCTGCCGGGGCGTGGGGGGCGTTTCCCCGTTTCAGTTCTTGCGTGATCGACTGAAGAGATTTCTGCAGTGATTCCTTGCCCAAGTAGTCCTGCAGTTCCAGTTTTAGAAATTCTTCGGGTGTGTATCCCAGCAGATTTTCTACGGCAGGGCTCACATAGGTGACAGTCAGGGTGTCGATATCCATGACCCAGATGACATCCATGGCATTGTCCGCCAGGAGCCGGTATCGTTCTTCACTCCGGCGCAGGTGATCTTCATTTTGTTTTCTCTGGATGATTCTCCACATTTCATGCATCATCAACTGCAGCTGCCGGACGTCGGACGAGTCATAATCAACGGCCTTGTTGCCCACACCGGCCACGGCTACGATTCGTCCTTTGTCAAATACCGGGATGTTCATTATTCGGGTCATTTCCACATGTCCTGTGGGGCATCCTTTTTTTTCAGCAGATTCAAATCGCTGATAATTGTTGATGATTTCCGGTTTCCGGGTGCGAGCGGACCGGGACCACAGGCCGGTATCCGCTACCTTGTATTCCATGATCTTGTCTTTGATCTCGCATGCTTTCATGGCCTGACAGGACCAGGTGTGCATGGTCAGGCGGGTTTCATCCTCATTTAAAAAGGCCAAAAACCCGATCTGGCTCTGGGTCAGCTGGATCGCCTCTTCAATGGCAAAGGCCGTCATGGTATTGACCGGCTGTTCGGTCATCTGGCTGAGTTCATACAGTTTTTTCAACCGCAGTTCATCCAGCCGGCGATGGTTTTCTGCCTGTCTTTTTTTTCGATCCATGCGATATACCTGGTAACTGATATAGATGGACAACAGCATGATAAAAAGGAACAGACCGGCAAAAATCTGGATCAGTTTTTGTGTGAGGGCATTGATCTGTTGCGAGATGTCGTCCAGATAGATTCCCGTACCAATAATCCAGTTCCAGGGATCAAATTGCTTGACATACGAGATCTTGGGTACGATTTTCTCAGGGCTGTCCTTCCATTGCCAGTAATAGTTGACATATCCTTCATGATGGGACATGACGGTTTGAACCATGGCGATGAAAGGATAATTCCCGGCAGAATCTTTGAACTCGGTCAAGTCTTGTCCTTCCAGATCCGGACGGTAGGGATGCATGATCATGAAGGGATGCAGATCATTGATCCAGAAATAATCTTTGCCCTGAGGACCGTACCTGAGATTGCGGATCCGGTCAATGGCCTGCTGCTGGGCCTTTGCCCGGGTCAGCTCTCCTTTTTGGACCCTGTCATCGTAGTCGGTCAGGAGGCTGACAGCACTGTTGGTCAGCTGGCGGATGGTGTCTTTTTTCTGGTCCCGCATGTGTGATTTATACTGGGGAATCAAGAGAAAGAATACGCCCAGGGCGAAGACCATATAGGTCGCATAAAGCGGTATCAGAATTCGCAGGGTGTCGGACAATGTTTTTTGAGGAAAAAATTTATCAATGACGTCGTTGTGATTTTCAATGACAATCCCTTCCATAAATTTTCTTTACATCCTGAAGGTCTTTTAAGTAGGGGAAACAATTTGGTTAATGAAATCATATCATCGCTGAACAGTTTCGCGCAAATGGTTTTCGCTGGTGTCCGGACGTTTTTTTCGCAAGATCCAGTCAGCCAAGCCCAAAAACAGATTGAAATTGTATTTTTTGGGCTCGGCTGTATTTAACGGGTAAAGGGTTTCAAGCCAGTCTTTTCTGTGGTGTTTTATTCCCAACACGTTTTTTGACGATTCTATGTCAGATGGTAAAAACACAGAAGGCCTTTCCCTCATAAATAAAAAGAAACCGCAAGCAGTCCGTTCAGAAAAACAGGAACGCAATACCCGTTTCTGCCAGATCCGCTTCAGCCTGCCGTGACCATATCTTTCTTGTCCTTTGAAGTCTTAAATTGTATGATAGCTTTTTTTTGAAACAAGCAACCATTTCAACAAAGGTGTCAAATGATGTTCAAGGGTGTGTCAGAGGTTCAAGGCCGGTTGGAAGCCACGGGGTATATCCCCTCCCGGGAGATTGCCACCATTGTCTACCTGGCCCAGGAGGCAGACAAGCCGGTGCTGGTCGAGGGGCCGGCCGGGGTGGGAAAGACCGAGCTTGCCAAAAGTGTTGCCGCCTGCCTGGACCGGGAGATGATCCGTCTGCAATGCTACGAGGGGCTGGACGAATCCAAGGCGCTGTACGAATGGGCCTATGCCAAGCAGCTGCTGTATACCCAGATGCTCAAGGATAAGATCGGGGATGTGGTTTCAGATGCATCAGGCCTGGCCCAGGCCGTGGATCAGATCGCCGGCCATGAAGATGCCTTTTTTTCCGAGCGGTTTCTCCAGACCCGGCCGCTTTTGGCCGCCATTTCCGCTGCTGATCCTGTGGTGCTGCTCATCGATGAAATCGACAAGTCTGACCCGGAGTTTGAAGCCTTTTTGCTGGAACTGCTGAGCGATTTCCAGGTCACCATACCGGAGCTTGGCACCATCCAGGCCAAA
>Ga0102943_1000108_pt1 | contig 56538 bp, 62 predicted proteins | sample SalPonC_black_MG_FD_78174 | JGI IMG/M metagenome (GOLD analysis project Ga0102943, IMG submission 78174) | Salt pond soil microbial communities from South San Francisco under conditions of wetland restoration - Salt Pond MetaG... | ecosystem: Environmental > Aquatic > Marine > Intertidal zone >...
GCCGCAAACAGCAAAAAGCCGATTCAGGTTGCATGACCTCCTGAGCCGGCTTTTTGTTCACAAGCCTGCCCCATGGCAAGGCATCATTCCCCCGTGGAAAGGGATGCCATATAGGCCTCCCACTCCGTGGGCAGCATCTGTTTTTTTCGTGTATTACAGGATTTACAGCAGGGCACCAGGTTGAATTTTTCAGAATGCCCGCCCCGGGCCAGGGGAATCACATGATCCATGGTCAGCTCTTTTGGGGAAAACTGCCCATTGCAATAGTGACAGATCCCAGAGGCGCGTTTTCGCTTCCACCACTGGCTGCTGCGAATTTCCCGGGCCTTGGCCCGTTCCTTTTTCAGCCGGGCCTCGTCGGAAAAAGTGAACAAAGGATCCATGACCGCCCCGATTTAATATCCAAACTCACTGAGCTGGCGTTCCCTGGACACCCAGTCCCGGGTGACCTTTACAAAGAGCTTGAGCAGAACCTTTGAGCCCAGCATCTCTTCAATGTCCTTCCGGGCACTGGAACCGATCCGCTGAAGCATGCGTCCCTTTTTCCCGATGATGATTCCCTTCTGGGAATTTCGCACCACATGGATACTGGCATGGATGACGATGAGCTTTTTCTCCACCTCAAAGGCATCCACGGTAACCGCCGACGAATAGGGGATTTCCATGCCGGTCAGGCGAAATACCTTTTCCCGGATCATCTCGGAGACCATAAATTTTTCCGACACATCGGTAAAGGTCTCCTCGGGATAGAGCCTGGGACCGACATGAAGGCATGTCTCCAGTTCCTGAAGCAGATTTTCCACCTGGATATCCTTTTGGGCCGAGATCGGTACAATGGCCTTAAAAGGGTAAAGCCTGCTGAACTCCTCTACCAGCTTGAACACATCAGCCTTGTCAGCCAAATCAATCTTGTTCAACCCCAGGACCACAGGCTTGCTGTCCTTTTCCAGGCGGCTGAGAATCAATTTTTCCGCCGAATAGTTGCGGGAGACCGCATCCACCATGAAGAGAATCACCTCGGCATCCGCCAGGGCCTGTATGGCACTGTCCACAATCCGCCGGTTCAGCAGGGTGGTGCTCTTGTGAATGCCAGGGGTATCCACAAAGATAATCTGGGAGGCCGGCCGGTTGATAATGCCGATGATATTGTCCCGGGTGGTCTGGGGTTTTTTGGAGGTAATGGAAATTTTCTGGCCCAGCACCTGGTTCAGCAGGGTGGATTTGCCTGCGTTGGGCGCCCCGATAATCCCGACAAAGCCGGACCGGGTTTCCTGGTCTGTCATGAGGTCTCTCCTGGTTCGTTGTACCAGTCAATGAGGTTGTCGATTTCATCCAGGATGGTCTGCCTGCCCTTCCGGGTTTTGGCGGAAAAGAGGATCACGCCGTTCTTATCCCGGTCCAGCTGGGAACAAATGGCATCCAGGCGCTTGGCCTGCTGGGTCTTGGAGAGCTTGTCCGCCTTGGTAAGCACCACCAGAAAAGGCATTCCCTTGGATGTCAGATACTCGGCCATTTCAAACTCTTCTTTTCTGGCATCCCTGCGGATATCCATGAGCAGGACAAGCCCCAGAAGATTCTGCCTAGAGGACAGATAGGTTTCCACCATGGGCTGCCACTGGGCCCGGACCGTCTTGGACACCTTGGCATAGCCGTAACCGGGCAGATCCACAAAGCAGAGATCATCATTGACCAGAAAAAAGTTGATCAGCTGGGTGCACCCGGGCCGGGAACTGGTTTTGACCATATCCTTTCTCTGGATCAGGGTGTTGATCAGAGAGGATTTGCCCACGTTGGACCGGCCGGCAAAGGCGATTTCCGGATAGTCATACTCCGGATAATGGGCCGGCTTTACGGCGCTTTTGACAAAAAAAACATCCTTGATAATCATGTATACTCTTTTAAATAATTTTCCATGCGGTTCATGCCCTCGACCAGGTTTTCCATGGAGTTGGCATAGGAAAACCGCAAATACCCCTCTCCGTTGGCACCGAAATCAACCCCCGGTGTCACCCCGATATGGGCCTTGTCCAGGATATCAAAGGCCAGTGTATAGGAGTCCATGGAGATATGCTTGGCATTGGCAAAGACGTAAAAGGCCCCGGTGGGCTCTACGGTAATGCCCAGCCCCATTTCCTTGAGTCGTTTGATGACAAATTTTCGCCGCTCATTATAGGTCTTGCGCATGCTGCAAACCTCTTCTTCGGCGTCTGTCAGGGCAGCAGCCCCGGCCAGCTGGGTCACGGAGTTGGCACAGATAAAAAAGTTCTGCTGCAGCACCTGCAGGGGACGGATAAACTCTCTGGGCGCGATCAGGTATCCCAGGCGAAGTCCTGTCATGGCAAAGAGCTTGGAAAACCCGTTCAGCACAAAAGCCTGGTCCGTAAACTCCAGAATGGAATGGTCCTTTCCCTCGTAGGTCAGGCCGTGGTAGATCTCGTCGGAAATAATATAAAGCCCGTGCGCCTCTGCCACGGCAACGATCTGCCTCATCCGCTCCTGGGAAATCACGTTGCCCGTGGGGTTGGAGGGCGAATTGATGAAAATGGCCTTTGTCCGTGGGGAAATCTTCTCCTGGATGGCCTCGGGGGTATAGACAAACCCCTCTTCTTCAACCACCTTCACCAGGACAGGCACCCCCTGGACATAGTGGACAAAATTGGCATAGCAGGCATAGTGGGGATCAGAAATGATCACCTCATCCCCGGGGTCCACCAGGGCGGAAAACAGCAGCAGCATGGCAGGGGATGTTCCTGAAGTCACAAGGATCTGATCCGGATCAATGCGTGTTTCATAGGTCCGCTGATGGTAATCGCTGATGGCCTGACGCAGCCTGACATCCCCGAGGCTGTTGGTATAACAGGTTTCATTCCGGCAAAAGGCCTCCTGGGATACCCGGCTGACGCATTCAGGCACGTTAAAATCCGGTTCCCCGATCTCCATATGAATCACATCAATGCCCTGTGCTTCCATTTTTTGGATCTTTTCCAGGATATCCATGACAATGAACGGGGTAATCTTTTCACATCTGGTGGCTGCCGTCATTGGTTCTCCTTTATTTGTGTCCAGACCTCTGCCCGGATGCAACCTGCCCGAAATATTCGGGCAAATCGGTTTAAATCACCTTGTTAAGGGCATATTCAATAATGCCTTCAGCCCCTTCCTTGAGCAGCTGGGGAATCAGATCCCGGACCACCCCGGTCTCTACCACAGTCTCCACGGAAAACCAGTCGGACTGGTACAAAGAGGCCACGGTGGGGGCATTCAGGCTGGGCAGAATATTCACAATGGCCGGCAGCTTGGCCTCGGGCACGTTCATCTTGATCATGACCAGTTCCTCGGCCACCAAGGCTGCCTTGAGCAGCATGGCAATCTGTTCGATCTTTTCCCGTTTCTTGGGATCTTCCCAGGCCTGTTTATTGGCAATCAGCTGGGTGTTGGTCTGCATGACCTCGTGGATGACCCGAAGATTGTGGGCCCGGATGGTGCTCTCTGTTTCCGTGATCTCCACAATGGCATCGGCAAGGCCCTGGACAATCTTGGCCTCGGTGGCCCCCCAGGAAAATTTCACATTCACATTGATGCCCCGCGCCTGAAAAAACCGCCTGGTATACTGAAGCAGTTCCGTTGAGATGGTCTTGCCCTCCAGATCCTCCAGGGTTTTGATGGGGGAATCCTTGGCCACGGCAATGATCCACCTGCAGGGACGGGTGCTGACCTTGGAGTAGACCAGATCTGTGACCACGTGGACATCTGACTGGTGCTCGGCAATCCAGTCCTGGCCGGTGAGGCCGGCATCGATGATTCCGCTTTCCACGTTGATGGACATCTCCTGGGCCCGGCACAGGGCGCACTCAATGGTATCGTCGTTGATATCGGGAAAATAGCTTCTGCCGTTGACATTGATCTGCCATCCCGACCGTTTGAACAGATTGATCGTCGCGTTTTGAAGGCTGCCCTTGGGGACGCCCAGCTTCAGTAATTTCTCCATTTACTTATACACCTTTTCCGGGTCAAACACCCGCTGTTCAGTAATCTTAAGTTCCCCGTCTTCAACACCCCTGAAAAAACAACTCTTATACCCCAGATGGCAGGCCGCACCACCGAGCTGCTCCACCTTGAACAGCACCGTATCATTGTCGCAATCCACCCGGATCTCCTTGATCACCTGGACATGACCCGAGGTCTCTCCTTTTTTCCATAACTTCTGCCGGGAGCGGCTGAAATATGTCGCCTTCCCCGATGTCAGGGTTTCCTCCCACGACGCCTCATTAATATAGGCCATCATCAGGACCTCTCCGGTCTTCGCATCCTGAGCAATGGCCGGAATCAGCCCGCCTGTCTTGTCAAAATCCAGTGTTACCATGTCAACGAATCGTCCTTTTTTCAATTCATCAAAACCTATATATTTAATAGTTTACGTCCAGAAAGTCAATTTTTATATTCAAAGGCATGAGTTTTGCCGCCGAACCTGCCTTTTTGATTGCTGGACCTGGGACAGGGTTGCCTGCCATGGCTGCAGCCTGGACACTGGTTAACCATTGCATTTTTATACTATATGTGTCTTTTTCTTTGATAAGTGCGATGCTTTTAAGCATGTGCCATTTTTTTGGGCATAAACAATGTTCCAAAGGCAGATTTTCCCGGGCACCGGTTTTCCGGTGCTGTCTGTGATTGGACCGGTTAATCCAGCAGCGGTGAAACGTTCAGGGTCCGGCCTGGCACACGACCCTGCCTGTGTGAGCCGGGATATCTTTATTGCTTATTAACAGGGAATCTGGTAAAAGCTAATAATTTTATCAAGACAATACACCATCAGACTGTAATCAGAATAATTTTAAGCTGTTATGACAAATAAAAAAAGCCGTTCAAAAGTGCTGAAAAAACGGGGCAAGAAAAAGCAAAGCCGCCCCCTTCTCTCCTTTCTCAAGTGGGCATTTATCTTTACGGTAATCCTGGGGGTTCTGGGATGCGGGGCCATTGCCGGAATCTTTTTCTACCTGAGCCGGGACCTGCCGAAAATCAACTCGTTAGAAGATTACCGCCCGGCCACCGTAACCAATGTTTTCTCCGATGACGGCCGGAAAATAGGCGAGTTCTACAAGGAACGGCGTGTTGTCATCCCCCTTGAAGAGATGCCGGACAACCTGATCAACGCATTTATGGCAGCTGAGGATTCAAGGTTCATGGCGCATCCGGGCATTGATATCCAATCTATCATCAGGGCCTCCATCAAGAACTTCAAGGCCGGCACCATTGTCCAGGGGGGCTCCACCATCACCCAGCAGGTGACCAAGTCCTTTTTGCTTACCCCGGAACGCACCTATAAGCGCAAGCTCAAAGAGGCCCTGCTGGCCTATCGCATTGAGAAAAAATTCTCCAAGCAGGAGATTCTCTACCTGTATCTGAATCAGATCTACCTGGGCCACGGGGCCTACGGGGTAGAGGCGGCCAGTGAAAACTACTTTGGCAAGCATGCCAAAGACCTGACCCTGGCAGAGTGCGCCATGCTGGCAGGACTTCCCCAGGCTCCCAGTCGGTATTCGCCGTTTAGATATCCGGACCGGGCCAAGCAGCGCCAGATTTACACCCTGAACCGGATGAAAGAAGAGAGGATGATCTCCAACCTCCAGGTCACCGAAGCCATTGACACCAAACTGGATATCCAGCCCAGGAAAAACTGGTTCATCGAACGGGTGCCCTGCTATACTGAGCATGTCAGACGGTATGTTGAAAAAAAATACGGGGCGGACATGCTCTACAGACAGGGCCTGAACATCCACACTGCCGTGAATATCGAGTTGCAGAAAAAGGCCAGGGCCGCAGTCAAAAAAGGGCTGACCGACCTGGACAAACGAACGGGCTACAGAGGGCCCCTCAAAAACATCTCCTCCCTTCAGGTAGAGGGATTCTGCCAGGAGGTGGCCCAAGACCTTGACGGCAATCTGCTGGAAAAAGGCGGTGTCTACAAAGGGGTGGTCCTGGCCGTGGATGACGAAAACAAGGTCACCCGTGTCCGGGTCGGTGATTTTCATGGCCTGATCCGCCTGACCACAATGACCTGGGCCAGGAAACCCGACCCAGAGGTGGCCTATTACCAGACCAAGGTAAAAACCCCCTCCCAGGTACTCACCCCCGGGGATGTCATCCAGGTCCAGGTGGTTAACGAAATCATGGAGGACAATGCATTTGAGTTTTCCCTGTATCAGGAGCCCGTGGCCCAGGCCGCTCTGCTGAGCATTGAGGCGGAAACCGGCCATGTCAAAACAATGATCGGCGGCCGGGATTATAGGGACAGCCAGTTTAACCGGGCCTACCAGTCCAGACGCCAGCCTGGCAGTGCCTTCAAACCCATCCTTTACGCCGCCGCCCTGGACAAGGGCTATACCGCAGCCAGTGTGATCATTGACTCTCCCGTGGTCTTTGAAGACACCGAGCGGGACTTTGTCTGGAAGCCCCAGAACTACAAGGAAAAATTTTACGGTCCCACCCTGTTTCGGGAGGCCCTGACCAAATCCAGGAATGTCGTGACCATCAAGATCCTTCAGGACATCGGCATTGACTATATCATCGACTATGCCAGGCGCCTGGGCATCACCTCTCAGTTCAACCGGGACCTGTCCATTGCCCTGGGCTCTTCAGGGGTCTCTCTTCTGGAACTGGTCAATGCCTACTCAGTATTCTCCAACCTGGGCTACCTCATTGAACCGGTGTTCATCACCAAGATCACCGACCGGGACGGCACCCTTTTGGAATCCTCCAAACTGGTACGCAAAAAGGTCATCGACATGAGCACCGCCTATATCATGACATCCATGCTGGAAAGCGTTGTCAAACGGGGAACCGGCCACAGGGTCAGGGCCCTGAAACGGCCCGTGGCGGGAAAAACCGGCACCACCAACAACCTCTTTGATGCCTGGTTCCTGGGTTACACCCCCAGATACACCACCGGGGTCTGGGTGGGGCTGGACCAGGAAGCCCCCCTGGGCAAAGGGGAAACCGGCTCCAGGGCAGCCAGCCCCGTGTGGCTGGACTATATGCAGCAGGCCCTGGAGGGCAAACCCGTCCGGACCTTTAACGTGCCCGAGGGCATTGTCTTTGCCAAGATCGATGCCAAAACCGGACTGCTTCCCATTCCGGAAAGCGAAAAGACCATCTTTGAGTGTTTTAAAGAGGGCACTGTTCCCACAGAGCACACCCCCGCACCCAATGCAGTCCAGGGAAGTGAGGACCTGTTCAAGGAAGGGCTATAATCTTTACCCTGTCCCCAGACAGGGCAGAATCGGTTTGAATATGAAAGTCTGTGCCGGGAAACATCCGGGCAAGGGCCTTCAGGTTGGCGTTTTTATCCCCCCGAAGCCGGGATTCTGATCGGGGATGAACCCTTAGAACCACACCCGTCTCCGGTGGTCGGCGGGCAAGGAGTTTGACCACCTGGTCAAACAAGAGGGCGGACCGGACCAGATGCCCAAAGGCCGGATGCCATGGACCGGCCAGCCGATACGTCTCATCTTCCAGGGTCTCGCCCGCCTGAAGTCCCAGGCGGACCACAGGGACCCCTTCCCTTTCAAGAATTTTTACCATCTTCTTTACCAGATCAACGGCGTCGTCCAGGGACTGGGGCGTGTAGCGCCCCTTGCGATAAACCTTAGCCAGGGGGCTGCCCGCCAGCACCAGCAGGGGATAAATCCGGACCAGATCAGGTGCCAGCGCCGCAATTTGCCTTGCCGTTTTCAGGGATTTTTCAGGGGTATCATTGGGAAGCCCGGTCATCAACTGCACACCCACCCCCATGCCTGCAGACTTAAGGGTGTCAACCGCAGCCAGGCTGTCGGCCCGGCTGTGACCGCGAAGGGCCTTTTCCAGGACCTGGTCATCCAGGGACTGGACCCCCAGTTCAACCAGGCTCAAACCCAAGGGGCGAACCTTTGCCAGAATTTCCGGGGTGATGGTGTCCGGACGGGTGGAACAGCGGACCGAATGAATGTCTCCCCTGTCCAGCCAGGGGGAAACCCAGGACAGAAGCCTTAGGATATCGCCTTGAGGCAGTCCCAGAAAATTGCCGCCGAAAAAGGCCAGTTCCACCCGCTGTCGGGTGCCCTTATAGTCCAGATACCCGGAGATCATCCGGTTGATATCCTCACGGTCGGGCAGGCCGGAACCATGGCCCGCCCCTGCGGTAATCACCTTCTGGTTGCAGAAAATACATTGGTGGGGGCATCCCCGGTGGGGGATAAACACAGGAATCACCATCACAGCGGCCATGGTGTCCTGATCAGCAGGGGGCGCAGGGAGAGGGGGTCAGGCCTTTGAGGGCATTTCTGGCCGCGTCCTGCTCCGCGGCCTTCTTGGTCTTGCCCCGGCCCACAGCATGGACCGTATTCACCAGGAGGCTGATCTCAAAGGTTTTGTCATGATCCGGCCCGGACGCCTTTTCCAGGGTATATTCGGGAATGGCCCCGAAATGTTCCTGGGCATACTCCTGGATGGCACTTTTGTAATCAATGGTCCGGTGACTGGCCAGGATCTCTGCCACAGGCACCTCAAAAAGGGCGGTGATGATCTGCCTGGCCCGGTCAAACCCGGCGTCCAGATAAACAGCGGCCATGACAGCCTCAAAGGTATCTGACAGGATAGAATTTTTATCCCCTCCCCCGGACAGGGCCTCCCCCTTGCCCAGTTTGACGAACCGGCCCAGGTCGATGAGCCGGGCCATGCGGGCAAGACCGGGCTCGCTCACCAGGCTGGAACGTAACTTGGACAATTCTCCTTCGGACTTGGAGGGGTCACCTTCCATGAGCATATGGCCCACGCACAGCCCCAGAACCGCATCTCCAAGGAACTCGAGCCGCTCGTTGTCGCACACACAGATGCTTTGATTTTCGTTGAGAAAGGACCGGTGACACAGGGCATTGGACAGATGGGAAATTTCTTTGAATTCATACCCCAGGTTGGCCTCGAGAATATCCAGGCGGGGGGTGGCGCGCAGTTCAGCCAGACGATTGGTCAAGGCGGTAAATACAGAGGTGTTCACAACAAGATCCCCCTTGCCCGTGCCCAGATCAACGCCCTGGTTGAAGCTGCCGTGAAAATCCGATCCGCCTGTGATGAGCAGATCCTTTTTTCTGGCCAGGTCAGCATACCTCTGGGTCTGGTCTGGATCATGGTCGGTATAAAACACCTCAATCCCCTCGAGTCCGGCACTGGCCAGAAGATCCACAAAGGCCTCAAGTCCGGGGGTGCCTTCAAATTCCAGCAGGCCCGGATGGGCCAGCACGGCAAGGCCGCCCGCATCCCGGATCATCTGGATGGCCGCTTCACAGGAGACCTTATACTTGTCCACATACGCAGGCTTGCCTTTACCCAGATACTGGTCAAAGGCCTCCCGGAAACTGCCCACAACCTTCTTTTCCTTCATGAGCTCGGCAATGTGGGGACGGCCGGTCTGATCCGCCCCAAACCGGGTCTGGACCTCGGCCATGGAAATATCAACGCCTAAGCCCCTGAGCTTTTCAATAATTCTGGGATTCCGCTTTTCCCGCTCCGCAACCGCCTGTTCTAGTACCTGGTTAAGCTGCCGGTCATAAACGGAAAATCCATATCCCAGCATATGCACGCTGCCTAAACCCTTGAACGGGGCAGGCGGGGCACATGAAATTTCAACGCCGCTGATAAGGTCCACAGGAGCGGGAGACGTTTGGTTAAAAAGGTCTTTTACACCGACAATGGTGTCGTGGTCGGTCAATGCAATGGCGGTGATGCCATTTTTCTGCGCCAGTTCCAGAATCTGCCTTGGAGAAAGGGAACCGTCCGACGCAGTGGAATGTACATGAAGATCAATCAAGAATACAAAACCACCCTATAGTCCCAGGGCTTTTTCCAAATCTTCTTCCCGGGTCTTGCACTCAATGCACTGGGTGGTCACAGGCCGGGCCTTGAGACGGTCAATGGAAATATCCTCCTCGCAGGACTCACAGATGCCAAATGTTTCGTTCTCAATCCTTGCCAGGGCTTTTTTGATCTTCTTGATCAACTTGTGCTCCCGGTCCCGGATCCGCAGTTCAAAACTGCGATCCGCCTCATGGGAGGCCCTGTCTGTAGGGTCTGCGAAATTCTCTTTGGGCTTGGTCATCCCGGTCACCGTGGTGTCGGCATGGGAGAGAAGCTCATTGAGACGGTCGGTCAAAAGTTCTTTAAAAAAATCCAGATCTTGTTTTTTCATGGTCTTGTCCTTCACTTAAGTCTGCGCCTGACGCGGTTCAGAAACAATTATTATACCAGGCAAATCCATAAAGTAAAGATTTTAAATTGAATCTGTTCGGCTGTTTTTATACTGCTCCGGCAGGTCTAAGTTGAAAAGCTGCCTGGCCACGTTCACATAAAGGGAATCATCCCGGTGGTCACCGGTATTTCGCAAAAAAAGAATGGGATCATGGATGGCCCGGGATGCAATGGCCCTGGTCATTCGCCGTATCGCCTCCACATCTTGTTCAGTCAGATGGGACAATCCGGGCAGGGTCTTGTCCAGTTCCATGTCCACGATGGCGGTCATCTTGTCGTTAATGGCTTTGATGGTGGGCACCACAGCCAGACTGTCCAGCCACCGCCGGAACGCCACCAGGGCCTCTTCCACAAAGCGCCTGGCCTTTATCGTTTCCTGCTCCCGCTGCTGGATATTGGTCTCAACAATATTTTTCAGGTCATCAATGTCATAAACATAGGCGTTGGATATCTTGTTGATCTTGGGATCAATATCCCTGGGCACGGCAATATCGATGAAAAACAAGGTGTTGTGCTGCCGCCGCTTCATGGCCCGTTTCACCTGATCCCGGGTCATGACATAGGCCGTGGCCCCGGTTGAGCTGATGATGATGTCCACCCGCTCCAAAGCCGCTTCCCGCTCCTCAAAATGAACGGCTGTTCCATTGAACTTTTCAGCCAAGGTTACGGCGTGCTTAAAGGTCCGGTTGGCCACCAGGATCTCTTTGACATTGTGAGACAGCAGGTGCTCCACGGCAAGTTCTGCCATCTCTCCGGCCCCCAGCAGCATCACGCTTTTTGCAGACAGATCACTGAATATTTTACAGGCCAGTTCCGTGGCGGCATAGGAGATGGACACAGCATTGTCACCGATCCCCGTCTCTTTTCTCACCCGCTTGGCCACGGAAAAACTTTTATGCATGAGGCGGTTGATCAGCACCCCGGATGCCCCGGCCGTCACCGCTGATTTATAGGCCTTTTTGACCTGCCCCAGAATCTGGGGCTCTCCCACCATCATGGAGTCCAGGCTGGCGGCCACGGTGAAGATGTGACGGATGGCCTCATCCCCTTGAAAAATATACAGAGCAGACCGGAACTGTTCTGCCGGCAGTTCCTTGTGCGCGGAAACAAACTGGATCATCTCCTCCACCTGGTCGCCCTGTTCCGGTATATATAGCAATTCCGTACGGTTACAGGTGGAAAAGACCAGCCCCTCCCGGATCCCGGGCTGGGCCTTCATGAATTCCAGGGCAGCCATGGTCTCCTCCTGGGAGAAGGACAGTTTTTCCCTGAGTTCAACAGGGGCGGTTTTATGGCTGGCTCCGATGAGTATAATTTCTGACATGTTGCGTGTGACCTTTAGGTTGCGTGTGACCTTGTGGTTGCGTGTGACCTTGTGGTTGCGTGTGACCTTTTTACTGGGTAAAGGGCTGGTGATGGCCGCCCAAAATCAGGTTCACCCCAAGAAAAGTAAAAATAATAATGGCAAATCCCACAATGGCCATCACCGCAGATCGGTGTCCCCGCCATCCTGAGTAGAGCCGCAGGTGAAGCAGGGCCGCATAGACCGTCCAGGTGCCCACGGAAAAAATCTCCTTGAAATCCCAGTTCCAGAACCGGCCCCATACGGACTGGGCATAGATGAAACCGGTCACAAGGCCAAAGGTAAGCAGGGCAAACCCGGTGGTAATACAGGCATAAGAGACTTGATCCAGAAAATCCAGAGAGGGAAGCCGTTTAAAAAAGAAGCCGGGCCGCTTGCCTTTAATGCCCTGTTCCTGGATCAGATAGAGAATGCCGGCACCGGCGGCAAGTCCCAGGGCTGCTTCCCCCGTAAAAATAAAAACAATATGAGAGACAAACCAGAACCCTTTAAGAAGTTTATCCGGGGGCACCGGGGTATCCGGCAGCACCACAACAGCCAGCATGATGGCGCTGAGAATGGTGGCTGCAAAAAGCCCCAGGATCTTTAAGTTAAACCGGTACTGGACATAGAGGAATGTGATCCCAAAGGCCAGGCCGGCCATGGACAGGCTCTGGACCAGATTATTGATGGGCAGGCCACCGGCCTGGGTGCCGGTGATGACCACAGCGACCAGATGACTGGCCACGGCAGCGCCAACCAGCATCAGGGAGATCTGTTGAATCCGGTCTTTTTGGTGGAACAGATAACACAGGTATCCGGCCATGCTGATAAAATACAGCAGGGCCGAAAGCTGCAGGGTGATATTGGCGGTTTCCATTGGAAAACTCCTTATGGGGTCAGTCCGTCCCAGGAGAACTCGTCTCCCAGGATCTGTCTGAGTATCTCGTTGATTCTTGCCTTGTCCCGGCAGGCGATCAAGGGGGCTAAATCCTGGTCCACCAGGGCGGTTAAAAGCTTTTTATGCCCGGCAGGATCATGGCCCCGATCCAGCAGATGCCGGCGGACCTGGGCCAGGAGCCCGGCCAGGTCCCCGTACTCAGGGCCAAAGGTCTGGGCCAGTTCTTTTCTCATCCGCTTGGCCAGGGCCGGACTGGCCCCGCAGGTGGATACGGCAATAAGCAGATCCCCCCGGGCCACCACCGACGGCAGGATAAAATCCCCCTTGTCCTGTCCTTGTGCGGCATTACACAACACATTGGCCCGGGCAGCCGCCTGCCTGACTTCGTGATTGACACCGGGATTGTCCGTGGCGGCAAAGGCCAGGCTCATCCCGTCAATGTCCTGGGGGTGAAAGGGCCGTTTGACCAGTTCAACTGCCTGGTCAGGATCCGTCTCAGCAGCCTCAAGCATGGCACTCATCCCAGGGCTGACCACCCGGACCCTGGCCCCGGCCCGGATAAGGCCCAAAGCCTTTCGGGTGCCCACAGCCCCGCCGCCGACAACCAGGCAGGCCCTGTCCCTGACATCCATGAATATCGGATAATATCTCACTGCCCTGCTCCGTGGAATTTTCGGCTAAGGTTTCAAGTCCGTCATTGTCCGAACAAGTCAAATAATATATAGTCTTCATTGCGTTTTTTCAATATGAATTCATATTTAAGGATTATGGCCGTGATCATTGATTCCCATACCCATCTGTTTTTCGACGCCGTACAAAAGGACCGGTCTGTCTTTTTCAGGAACGAGCCGGAATTCAAACTCCTTTACGACTCCCCCGGTTCCAAAATCATCACCGCAGACAAACTCATTGACACCATGGATGCCCATGGGGTGGATATTTCTGTTGTCAGCGGCTTTCCATGGCGCAATCCGGATACGGCCCGGCAAAACAACGATGCGGTTTTGGAGGCGGTGACGGCCCACCCGGGCCGAATCAAGGGCCTGGCCTGCTTTGACCTGGCCTGGGACGGGGCCGCAGACGAGGCGGCCCGGTGCATTGATGCGGGGCTGTCCGGCGTGGGGGAGCTGGCCTTTTATCTGTCCGGCATTGATGCAAAAGCCATCCGCCTTCTGGAACCGGTGATGGCCATGCTTCTGGAAAAGGGCAACCTGCCGTGCATGATCCACACCAACGAACCCTTAGGCCATCCCTATCCCGGAAAAACCCCCATCACCCTGGAGCAGATCGACGCAATGGCAGCGGCCTTTCCAGACAATAGAATCATCCTGGCCCACTGGGGGGGCGGCATCTTCTTCTACCATATCATGAAAAAACAGATGAAAACGCGGCTGAAAAATATCTGGTACGATACAGCCGCCTCGGTCTTCCTGTATGATGCGGCTGTTTACGACATGGCCGCGGCAGCCGGAGTCATTGACAAGGTCCTGTTCGGCACGGACTATCCCCTGCTGACCCCGGACCGGTATTACAAAGATCTGGAAAATACCAGTCTAACAGACGAGCAGAAAAAGATGGTGCTGGGAAAAAACGCAGCAATTTTTTACAATTAGGACGGCAGGGTAATCGTAAAGCAGGTCCCCTGCCCCTTGGTACTGTCCACCTCAATGCGGCCGTTGTGGTATTGGACAATGTGCTTGACAATGGCAAGGCCCAGGCCGGTACCGCCCTTGTTCCGGCTCCTGCCCTTGTCCACCCGGTAAAAGCGGTTGAACAGCTTGGGAAGATGAACCATGTCAATGCCGCTGCCAGTGTCTGTGACCCGAATTTTTGCCTGATGTGTGTGAGGGTCATGGCTGGCATCCACGGACACGGTACATCCCTCGGGGTTATACTTGACCGCATTATCCACCAGATTGACAATGGCCTGTTCCATGAGAGTGGCATCCACCTTGATTTGAAGGTCATCCGGGCAGAAAAAATCCAGGGTCACCCCCCTGGACAGGGCATGCGCCCGGCACAGGGATACGGCCCGGCGAACCAGGGTGGCCAGGGAATGGTCTTCAAGGGGGATGTCCGTCCCCTTAAGGCGCTCCAGCCGTGACAGAGAAAGCAGGTCATCCACCAGAGCGATCATCCGCTCCACGTTCCGCTCAATGATCCCTAAAAAGCGCTCTGTCTCTTCTCTGTGGCAGTGCTTGTCATCCCCGTCCATAATCCCCAGCAGGGTTTCAATAAATCCTTTGATGGTGGTCAAAGGGGTTTTCAACTCATGGGAGACATTGGCGGCAAACTCCTTGTGCATCCCCTCCAGAAGGCGGATGCGGGTGATATCATGGGAGATGATCAGGGTGCCCATGCGCTGTTCATTGGTGTCGTATAGGGCGGTGGAATGGATATTAAGAATCATGCGATCGTCCCGCTCAATGACAATGTCATCCTCCACAGGCTCATGGGTGGCCAGGGCCTTGTGGATGAAATTCTGGAGATCGAAATTCCTGGCCACCTCCAGGATATTCCTGTTTTCCAAAGTGTCCGTGGGAAAGTCGAAAATCTTTGCCGCAGCCGTATTGATGGTGATGATCTGCTCGTGCTGGTCCACGGCGATGACCCCCTCTTGCATGCTGCCATGGATGGCCTCCAGCTCCCGTCTCCTGTTCTTGACATCCATGATCTTTCGGTCCAGTTCTTCGGCCATGGCGTTCATGGCCCCTGCCAGCTGGGACAATTCCTGGCTGTGCGGTGCCGGCAGGCGGCCGGAGAGGTTTCCCTTTGAAAACTCTTCAGCACCCTTTCGCATCTGCTCCACCGGATCCGTGATCCGGCGGGAAACATAGAGGCTGGCCCCGGCAGCAGCGGCAGTGGTCAGCACCAGGGCCAGCAAAATGCTGTTGCGCACTTTGGCAATACGGGTATCAATGTCAGAGATGGATACTGCTGCCCGGATCACGGCGCTGTCCGCTGCAGGCTGCCCGGTCAGCATTTTTTCCATGGGCAGGGCAATATACATCATGGTCCTGTCCAGGGTGGCGCTGTACCGGATGGCCATCCCTTTTTTCCCGGAAAAGGCCTCTTGGATTTCCGGCCGTTCCCTGTGGTTCTCCATGGTTTCCACCCGGGCAAAGGTATCCCCGATCACCTCGCCTGTGGGCAGAATAACGGTAATCCGGGTGTTGCTGTCTTTGCCCACATCCTTGCACAGGGCATCCATCTTTTCCCTGGACAACCGGTCCTGATAAAGGGCCCGGGCAAAACGGTCCCGAATCAACTGGGCCCTGAAGGTCAGTTCTTTTTCAGAACTCTCCACGAAAAACCGTTTAAAATAATTGGTGGCATACCAGGTTTCCACTCCGAGGGAGACAAGAATGATAATCAGAAACGACGGAAATATCTGCCATATCAGTTTTGGCTTTTTTCGATGCATGAAATGCCTATCGCTCTTTTTGATGTTAAGCCGTCAGCACAGGCCTTTGCCCCGGGCTTGGGTTATTCTTTGAAACGGTACCCCACGCCTCGGACCGTTTCAATACACGAGGCATAGCTCTTTAATTTTTTGCGCAGCCCCACAATGATGACATCAATACTTCGCTCGGTCACCGCATAATTTTCTCCGTGGACGGCATCCACGATCTGTCCCCGGGTAAAGACCCAGCCTTTTTTTTCTGCCAGAAATGACAGCAGTTCAAACTCGGAAAGGGTCAGATCAATGACATCACCTTCAATAGTGACCTGGTGCCTGGCCCGGTCAATGATCATATCCCCCTCCTGGCGAACCCGGACCGGCGCCTCAGTGCTGTGGCGCTGGCGCCGGCGGAGAATGGACCGGATACGGGCGGTCAGCTCCCTGGGGCTGAAGGGCTTTGACATGTAGTCATTGGCCCCCAGTTCAAGGCCGGTAACAATATCGGATTCTTCTCCCTTGGCCGTCAGCATGACAATGGGGATATCTTCCGTGGCTTGGGTTTTTCTCAGGTGCTTTGTCACCTCAAGGCCGTCAATGCCCGGCAGCATGAGATCCAGCACAACCAGGTCCGGACTGGAATTTTTAGCAATCTTAATGGCATCTTCCCCGGTCATGGTCTGAAGAAGATTATAGCCTTGGCTTTTCAGGTTGACCCTGAGCAGCTCAAGGATATCTTCTTCATCGTCAACAATGAGTATGGTTTCCTTTGGCATGGTCTTTTCCTATTTTATCTTCTCTATGCAGAATGACGGATAATCTCACCTTCAATAAGGTAAATCACCTCTTCGGCGATATTGGTTGTGTGGTCCCCCACCCGTTCAATATGCCTTGAAATCAAATACATATTGATGATTTCCTGGACCATTTGTGGCCGGGCCTGGATATTCATTTTCATGACCCGGTAGGCCTCGTTTCTCATGGCATTGACCTGCTTGTCCATCTCCCGGACCGTATAGGCCGTGTCCACGTTCATGCTCACCAGGGCATCCAGGCTCATCTTCAGCATTTTAGCGGCCTGATCAGCCATGGCCCTGTAATCATACTTGAAATCGCTGGGATTATGGGAAGAGGTTTTATACCGCTGGGCGATATTCACCGCATAATCTGCAATACGTTCCAGGTCATTGTTGATCTTGACCACCGCGATGATCAGCCGCAGATCCGTTGCAACCGGCTGGTACAGGGCAAGGGTCTTCAAGCACTCTTCCTCGACCTCCACCTCCCGCTCATCCACCTTGAAATCTGTGTCAATGATATACTGGGCCTGGTCAAGGTCCTCGTTTTGAATGGCATCAATGGCCTTTTTAAACCGGTCCTCAACCATGGCACCCAAGGAGAGAACCTCCTTTTTAATCTTGTGCATGGCCCGTGTCAGATGGGTTGTCATATGCCGCTCCCCCAGGTTAAAATTTTATCCTATCCTAACGAAATTAAAATTAGACCCTGTTTACCCTTTCTACATTAGAATTTGGTTAGAAACTTGTTAACAGGAAATTAAACGTCAGAATGCAGCAGCTTTTCAAGGTATAGAATATTGCCTTTGGGGTTGTATTGACAGCGGTTAAAATAGCTCTTCATGATGGGCATGCCCCGGCCATGGTCTGCACCGTCCGACATGGCCATATCCTGGACCCTGCGCCAGTCAAAGCCCTCTCCCTGGTCCGCTATGCAGACCTTGAGCACCTGGTCACGAACGATTTTGATGTCAACATCAACGGTTTTTCCAGGATCCCCCTTGTTTCCGTGGCGCACGGCATTGGTCAGACCCTCACGCATCACCAGGTTGATGGGAAATAAATGAGGGGCAAACAGGTTTTTCCGTCGTTCCAGAAAACCTGCCACCGCATCACAGACATCGTCAATACGGTCCATTGAGGAAAAAAAGCGCAGGGCCATCCTGTTGGGGGTTTTGGTCAGCTCGACGATGTGCCTGGAGGCGACCATACCCTATACCTCCACACACAGAAGGACCACGTCGTCCTCGGGGTGGCAACCATTGCCGAACAGCTGGCTGATCATGGCTTCGGGAACATCCTTGAATGGCACCTGCCTCAGGGAGTTGTATACGGGCAAAAGACTGTCAGCCCCGCTGGTCCAGGTGACTTTATTGTCTGCAGATTCCACCAGCCCGTCAGAGTAGATAAAGAACCGGTCCCCCCTGGAGATATTGACGCTGACCTTGCCGAAACCGGCATCGGGAAACATCCCCAGGATATCTCCTTCGGTCAGGACAAGGTAGGGCTCCCCCTTGACAGGCAGGCAGACCACCGGCGGGTGTCCTGCTTGAATGATGGTGGCCTGCATGGTGCTTCGGTTGATATGCATGTAACAGGCCGTCAGATACTTGCCCGGTGGCAGAATTTCCACCAGCACATCGTTGATCATCTTCATACTTTCCAGGGGCGAATACACCGGCGTGCAGTTCTGGGCCAGCAAGGCCTTGACCGAGGCGGTCATATAAGAGGTCTCAATATCGTGGCCCGACGAATCCGCCACAAAATATCCCGTGATATTTTCGGAGATATTCAAAATATCGTAAAAATCCCCCCCTGCTGCCTCCAACGCCTTGTAATAAACCCCAAACCTGGCCCCGGGAAATTCATCGGGCTGGGGCAGCATGGCAGCCTGGGCTTCTGTGACCTGGCGAAGCTTTCCAGCCTGGCTCTGGATCAGGGAGTTGGTGGCAATGGAAAGCTTGAGATGGATCCGGACCCGGGCCAGCACCTCCTGGGGATGAAAGGGCTTGGTAATATAATCCACAGCCCCCAGGTCAAAGCCCTTGAGTTTGGCATCCACATCACTGACACCGGTAAGAAATATAACGGGGATGGCATTGGTGGCGGCATTGTCCTTGAGTTTTTTGATGACCTCAAACCCGCTTTCCCCGGGCATTTCAATATCCAGGAGGATCAGGTCCGGCCGGTTTTCAAGGGCACTGGCCCGGGCATCCGGACCAGTGTCCGCCGTATGGATCTGATACCCCTCCTTGGACAGGGACTTTTCAATGAGCTTGAGGTTCACCCGGTTGTCATCCACCACAAGAACCGAGTAAGGCTGAATATTTTTTCCCATGCTGACCTTTCCTATAACAGGACCTGCAGCCCCTGAAGCATTTTTTCCATATCCTCCATATGGGCATCAAACCCGTCAAGATTCCCGTCCTTGCCCTGAAATTCCATTGTCTGGGCCAGGTCCGCCATCTTTTCAAACCCGAGATTGCCCGCCGCCCCTTTGATGGAATGGGCTGCGGATGCTGCATCCGCTGGATTTAACCCTGACATGGCCTGACGAATCTTATCCATATCCCCTTGAGTGGTGGTCACAAACAGCCCGGCCAGTTCTAAGAAATCTTCCCTGTCCATTTCCAGACGCGATGCCAGATCATCAAAGTCCATTGAAACTCCTTGTATGATACTTGAAAAAAACCTGTGTAATCGCTGAGTATAGAAAAAAATACTTTGCTTGTAAACAAAGATAGCCCCTCCAAAATCCACTGCCTAATATCTGGCTTTCCCGTGCTTACTGCCAGGATTAGTGACAATCCCGTCCTATCATTCAGATCGGGTATCAAATGCTTTGGAGCAACCTGACCCAGGATGCACAAGGCACGCATGCAGGCAAGGGGGTGCGATCTCTAGTCGCCATATCCGGTTTTTTTCAGCCGGGTGGTCAAGGTCTTCCGGTCAATGCCAAGGATTTGGGCAGCCCGGGTTTTGTTTCCCCGGGTCTGGGCCAGTATGTTCAAGATATGATCCTCTACCACATCGTCAAGGCGCTGTCGGCCCTTTTCCGCAAGGTTTATGGTAAACCGCATGGATTCTGGCAGATCCCGGGTCCGGATGGTATCCTCGTCCACAATGACCACCAGCCGCTGAACCAGGTTTTCAAGTTCCCTGACATTGCCCGGCCAGGCATAGGACTTCATGGTGGAAAGTGCGGCGTCGGAAAATGATGGGATGCGGCAGTTCATCTCTGTTGCATATTTCTGGGCAAAATGATTGACCAGGGCCAGGATATCGTCCCTCCGCTCACTGAGGGCCGGCACCGGGACATCAATCACATTGATGCGATAGTAGAGGTCTTCTCTGAACAGGCCGTTTTTGACCAGGTGCAGCAAATCCTTGTGGGTGGCCGCGATGATCCGGGTGTTCACGTGCTGGATACGGTCCGAGCCCACAGGACGGATTTCCTTGTTCTGCAGCACCCGGAGCAGCTTGCTTTGCATGTTGAGGCTGGCATCCCCGATTTCGTCCAGAAAAAGGGTGCCGCCGTCCGCAATCTGAAAAAATCCGTTCCTGGCCTCTTTTGCGCCGGTAAAGGCCCCTTTGGTATGGCCGAACAATTCACTTTCCAAAAGGGTGTCCGGGATGGCCGTGCAGTTGACAGGCACAAAGGGCTCCCGTCGCCGGCGGCTGTTGTAGTGAATGGCCCGGGCCACCATCTCCTTTCCGGTCCCGCTGTCCCCGGCGATGAGCACGGTGGCCTCGGTGGTGGAGGCCTTTTCAATCCGGTGAAACACATGCTGCATTTTTTCGGATTCCCCGATGATGCCAAAGGTTTTGGCCGGCCTGTCCGCTGCCTCCACTGTCCGCCTGTTTTTAAGTTTTTCCACCATGTTTCGGACAGCGTCAAGCATCTCCGTGTCTGTGAAGGGTTTGACAAGGTAGTCGTCTGCCCCGTCCTTGATGGCCTGGACCGCGTCTTCAATGTCCGGGTGACCCGTGATCATGATGATTTCGATATCTGCGCAATTGTCCCGGATATGTTTGATCAGGGCCAGCCCGTTTTGTTCGGGCATTTTAAAATCGGTGATCAGGATGTCAATGGTACTTTCATCAAGGAACCTGACCGCATCCCTTACGCTGCTGCAGACATAGGCATCAAATCCTGCAGCGATCAGGTTGCGCTGGATGACCTCAAGGGTAAACGGTGAGTCGTCAACGATGAGCACCTTGTACAACTTGTCTGGTTCACGGGGCATCTGGCACTCCTTTTTCCGGTTCCGGGGCGAAGCTGACATTGAAACAGGTCCCTTTGCCGGTCTGGCTGGTGACATCAGTGTCTGCGCCATGGGCCTTCAATATCCCATGGACCACGGACAGGCCCAGCCCTGTTCCCTCTTCAAAAGCCTTGGTGGTGAAAAAGGGGTCAAAGCACTGGGACAGGGTCTCTTTTGTCATCCCGGTGCCGGTGTCTTGAACCGTCATGGTCAGCCTGCGGTTTTGTTCACAGTATCCGGTGCTGATGGTGATTTTTCCATCGCCCGCAGGCATGGCCTGGACCGCGTTGACCACCAGGTTCACCACCACCTGACGCAGCTGGGCAAAATCCCCCAGGATCCGGGGCAGGCCATCATTCAACTGGCAGGTCATCTGGATCTTGTTTTTGCTGCACAAAGGTTCTGTGAAATACAGGCTTTCACGGATAACTTGGTTGAGGCAGACCCGGTCATGTTTCGGTGGGACCTGCCGGCTGAAGAGCATGACTTTTTTAACCACCTCCCTGGCATGAAGGGACATGCGGATGATATTGTCCAGGTCCCCGTATACCTGCTCGGGCAGATCCTGCTGTTTTGCCGACAATTGGGCGTAGCCCAGGATATTGTTCAAGGGGCCGTTGATCTCGTGGGCAATCCCCGCAGCCAGCTGGCCCACGGTGGCCAGGCGCTCTGCATGGTGAAGCTGCTGCTTGAGCTGGACATGGCGGGTCACCTCGATGCCGGCGCAAAGAATTTTGTCGTCTTGCCCGGTCCTTGTCTCCAGCGGTTTCAGCTTCCATTCAACATAGATGCTGCCAGCGTATTTTGTCAGCAGTGTTTCCGGTAAATTGGATTTGGTTTTTACCAGCCTTGAAAATCTGTGTTCAGATGCCTGGTTGTCCACAGGAATGAAGACATGGGTCAGCTTTTTACCGACAATTTCCGGGCCCGCATCTTCAGGGATGTCATCAATATAGCTTTGAAACCGGATGATACTGCCATGGTCATCCAATGTTGCAACGCAGCCGAAACTCAGTTCAACCGCGGTTTTGTAAAAGTGTGATGGGGCATTATCCGTCATCCTGGTGTTCTCCTGTGTCCTGGTCCTTTGTTTGCGCATCCATGGGAATGCCAAACACAGATTCTATATCATATTTGAATTTTTGATAATACCGGTTTACCAGGGCCTGGTTGGTGGTGACCATGTCCAGCTGCCGGGTATGGATGCTCAGATAGCCCAGGATCTTTAGCCGGCCGGTCATGGTGTCTGCATCACCGCCCTTGATCCGGGCGTTGAGGTGGTCTTTTTTAATGGTGACGTTGAAGCCGTATCCCGTCAAAAAATCCCGGATCAGCCGGACCCGTTTCAGCCGCCTGTCCTGGTTGGCCGCCCCGCCCTGGAACCGGAAACTGATATAATTTTCCGAATCCCTGGTGCCGACGTAGGCCTCCAGGGTGGTAAAGTGGAATCCCAGCCTGGAGTTGAGACAGCAATAGTGTTTTGAGATCATGAAATAGTTGCGCTGGGAATACCGGGTCCTCACCCCGGTGTTCAAGGCGGTGTTTGCGGTGGCCTCGAACATCACGGACATCATCCCCTTTTTATCCAGGGGCGGCGGCCCCTCCCAGGGCACGGCCACAATGCCCTCCCACACGGCCAGCATGGGAACACAACAGATATCGGTCAAGTAGACATACCTGCCTGTGATGGAATCTTTGAACCCGTCGTCCAGGTTCATCACCCACCACTGCATGGGGACCTGGTCGTGCAGCTGCTTGGAGGCCACCTCGTCAAAACCGTGATTTTTCCCGAAACTGAACATCTCAGCCACTGATTTTTCGTGGATGAACCGGGTGATATCGTGGAGGGTGGTGCAGTTTTTAGCCCTGAATTCCGAAGCATCCGGGTCCAGCAGGTTCAGGGTGAGGATGTGGCGGGAGATGTCCGAGAGGGTGGTGTGGACCGGGCTGCCGGCCATCATGTTTTTGGGAGCCTGTCGGGTGGCCAGAAGCGCGGGAATCTCTCCTTTGTAGATCTTGCAATTGTCGGCATCCAGGGTCACCATGTCATGGGATCGGAGAACCTCACAGGCGTCCGGAATTCCGAAAATGGCTGGTACGCCGAACTCCCTGGCCACATTGGCCAGGTGTCCTGCAAAGCTGCCTTTTTCCGTGACCAGGCCCGAGGCCCTTCCCAGCAGGGGCGCCCACCGGGGCAGGGCCCTTTTGGCCACCAGCACGGCGCCCCGGGGAAACCGGGTCAGGTCGGCCTCACTGGCAACGGTGCAGACGGGTCCTGCAGCCACACCGGGACTGGCCGTGATGCCGCCGGCAGCCACAAGGTCGTCGCCGGCCTGGTGATCCGGAAACACTGCCTTGTCCGGGGTGACCCGCAATTGTTTGAGGGGCCGGCTCTGGAGCAGGGTGATGCAATCCCCGGCGGTCTCATCTGTGACCAGGGCCCACTCAATGTCCTGGGGGGTGCCGTAATGGGCCTCAATTTTCAGGGCATACCGGGCGATGGCGCTCATCTGGGCTTGGGTCAGCGAGGGCTGGGACTGCATCTCATCCAGAAAGTCAAACCGGCACTCGCCCTCATCGGCATAACAGATGAATTTTTTCTCTTTGGTCTGGACCTCCTGGTGCCGAACCCGAGGGGGCTGGCCCCGATCCACCACAAAGAGGTCACAATTGACCGAGCCGTCCACGACTGCCTTGGGCAGCCCCCAGGTGGACTGGATATAAACGGCGTCATCCCGGATGTCAAAGGGATGGCGGGTGTAGGCCACACCGCCCGATGCGGCGTCCACCATGGCAATGCACCCCACGCACATGTCGATGTCTTCGTCCTTAAAGCCCCTGTTGAGACGGTATTGAATGGCGGTGGCACTGTACTTGGCCGCCAGAATCTCCTTGTAGGCCGCTGAGACATCCGATGGCTTTACATTGAGCAGGGTCTTGTACTGGCCGGCAAAAGAGGCGTCCAGGGTATCTTCACCCAGGGCGCTGCTTCGAAGGGCAAACCGCAGGCCTTTGGGGCGGGTGTCCGCAATTTTTGTGACAGCAGCGGTGATCTGACGGGCCAGTGCCCCGGGCAGCGGCGATGCCAGGATCAGGTTTTGGATGTCAGTGCTCAGGGCGTGCAGTTGAGCGATATCTTCGGAAAACCGGGTCTTGAACTGCCGGTTGATCTCCGTCTCAAGGCTGTTTTCCCGGAAAAAAACGTCACTGGCCTGGGCCGTCATGACAAATCCGTCAGGCACGTCCAGGCCGAGCCGGTTCTTGAGTTCTCCGAGATTGGCCATCTTCTGTCCCACACTGTCTGACATGGCGCTGTCGATGTCGGACATGGTGATTATCAGCCGGTTGTCCCGTTGACCCGGGGCATGGTCCAGACCGGCGGTGATCTGCTCTGATATCCTGTTGTAGGCGATTTTCAGGTCCGGATATTTTCCCGGTGCCAACTTGTCCATTTTCCGGATCATCCGGTAGACCGAGACCAGGACGGCGGTGACATTGGCCCTGACCACGGACATGCCAAAGGGCGCAGGGTCGGTCAGCAACCGTTCGATCTCTGCAAACCCCTCCAGAGCGCTGGTGTTGGCCGTGATCAACTGCCGAAAATTAAAGTAGCGTTCCTTGAAATCCCGGCGAATCTCTTGCGGGTTTTCAACAGGGGCTGCACCGGGACCGGAAATCAGCTGTTTTAACCTGCTTAAAATAGCGCGCACCGTATTCTCCTTGGGATGAGGGGAGACCCGGGCGGGTCTCCCCCCAGGGCCTTGATTAATGTTCGAGCCTGAGTCCCAGGCCCTCGAACAGGAACATGATGGCAAAGCCGTACCAGACTGTGTATACCACGTAAAAGACCAGTGAAAAAACCACCACCCCGATCTTTTCCGAGATCTTTTTAGGAGCGATCCCGTAGAAGTTGTACGAGGTCTCCACCCCTTTTTTGCTCACCGTGGCCACCACCTGGGCCTCTTTGAACAAGGTCTGCTTTTTCAGGGTCTTGTCCATCTGTTTTGTGATGGCCCACCAGGTATGCAGGGCCTGGCGCTCATTCATGCCGTACTTGTCTTTGACCTGGGCCCCTTTGTTCTGGTACATCAGGTCTGCATCTTCCAGACAATTGTCAAGCAGTTTTCCCAGATCTCCGTTAAAGGTGAGCATTGCACCCTGGGATTGAACCGCTGCACCGGAAAACTTCAGCAGGGGAAGGGCCTGTTGTGCGGCCCGCTCGGATGCCATCTCCATGGTCATGGTGACCTGTTTGCCCGACAGAGGGGCGGAAAGCTCTTTGAGCTCAGGAACATAGTAGGCAGAGCCCTTTGATATAGAATTATACAGGTTGTCAAGATATTCAAGGCCGTTTTTTCCCCCGGCGAAAAGGGGCATGAAAATCATGACAAAAACAGCTGCAAACGATGCCATGAGTATGATGCCTTTGGTTAGATATGTTCTTTGGGAACTCATTATGCTTTCTCCTCTCCCCTAAGCTTGCCGATATTTTTGAAAAAGGTGCCGATCACCCAGACACTGAACAGGCCGATCACAATGAAAAAGGCCCAGATACCAATGATGTTCAATATGTCCCCGACCTGTTTGGATATGGGGATGATGTCCATCTCCCCCAGTTTTCCAGGCAGGGCAAAGATCCGGTTGACAAAACCGGCCAGCACGGCCATGGCGTAAAAGCCGCGGATGGTGACCCCTTTGACAACCTTGGTGACCATGGCGCCGAGCTGGACCCCGAGAAGGGATCCCAGAAGCATGCCCATGGCCAGGGTGTAAAAGATAAATCCGTATACCGCGTACTGGCTGATGCCGGCATATCCTGCCGTAAACACGATCTGAAAAATATCCGTGCCCACCGTGGTCATGGATGAGACGCCAAGCATGTAGACAAAGATGGGGAAGGTTAAAAACCCGCCGCCAACGCCCATGATGCCTGCGGCCAGGCCGACAAGGGCCCCGCTGAGCACCAGAAAAACCCAGGAGATGCTCCTGCCGCCGGGAACCAGGTCCTGGTCAAACTTGACCATGGGCGGAATCTTGACCCCCTGGAGTTTTTTGGGCAGGTTGCCCATTTCTATACCCTCTCCGCCGTGGGGATCCGACGAATCGGCATCTCCGGATTTTCTGGCCTTGAGAAAGTCAAACAAGGCATAGAATCCGAGGAAACCCAGCATCAGGGAATAAACCGTGGTAATGAAGGCGTCACTCAGCACCGGGTTGATCTCATACAGCACCCGGTTGATCAGGCCCCCGGCCGTTGCCCCTAAAATGGCACCGATGAGAAAGACCAGGGCCAGCATGACGTTGACGTTTCCCAATTTTCTGTGGATCACGCTGCCCATGATGGCCTTGGCAAAGATATGGAACAGGTCGGTTCCCACGGCCAGAATGCCTTTGATTCCTGCGCTCATCAATGCAGGGGCAATGATGAATCCGCCGCCGGCACCGATACACCCGGTGATCAGCCCGGCACCCAGACCGATGAGGATAGAGACAATAAAGATGCCGGTGGAATAAAAGGCCGGGCTATAGGCTTTTTTCCCTCCGAGAAGTTCGGGAAGGGTCCCTGAAATGTCGTCGGCAAAGGCCCAGCCTCCCAGGATGATGGGAAAGAGCATCAGCATCAGAATCAAGAGCCTTTTTTTGTCTTTGAGGATGGTGTTTGACACATTCAACTCCCAGCGGGCGTGTGCCTGGGCGCCCAGCATCATGAACCGGCCCCATTGTTTGAAAAAATTCATTAATCCGTTCTCCTTTATGGGTTAAAGTGAATCATCTATGGAAGCAGACCGGCGGAACGCCGCCCGGCCCGGCCCCTTTAAGTCTTGTTTTTCATCAATTGTACTTTTTCCCAGGCATCTTCGAGCCTGTGGATGAGATCATCAATCTCCACGGGCTTCATCAGATAGTCGAATGCCCCCTGGTTCATTCCCTGCCTGGCTGCGTCAAGGCAGGCGTGGCCGGTGAGCAGAATCACCTCGGACAGGGGGGTCTCGTCCTTGATGCGGCCCAGGGTTTCCAGACCGTCAATACCGGGCATGCAGACATCCAGCACGACCACATCCGCGGGGGTCTGCCTGAGCCGTTCCAGCCCCTCGGCCCCGCTGTTGGCTGTGTGCGCCCGGATGTTTCTCTTTTGAAGACGCTTGACAAGCACGTTCAAAAAGGCCTGTTCATCATCGATGAACAAGACGTCCATGGGCATTTTATTCATGATGATCTCCTGCTGCATTTTTGATGGTTTGAATCAGATCCTCCAGCCCGCAGGGCTTGATCAGGTACGCGGCAGCGCCCAGGGCCATTCCCTCTTTTGCCGTGTCTTCACATCCGTGGCCTGTGAGCATGATCACCGGCATATCCGGGACCATTTTCCCAAAGAACCTCAGAACCTCAATGCCATCCATGTCCTCCATTTTCAGATCAAGGACGGCGCAGTGAAACGTTTTTTGCCGCAGCATCTGGATGGCCTCGGTTCCGCTGTGGGTTTTGACGGCATGGATCCTGCGTTTGAGGAGGCGTTTGGCCAGGACATCCGTAAATCCTGTCTCATCGTCCACGATAAGCACTTCAATCATCCGTGTTTCAGCCATGACACCCCCGGTCTCTTCACGGCCTGCGCAGGGTGATTTCCTGCAGCCTGGCCTCTTGTATTTTTTCTTCATGCCGCCGTTTTTTCTGCGCCGCCTCATCCACCTTGGCAATGAGATGCTCAATGTCGCAGGGCTTGCTCAGATAATCGGCCGCTCCCAGTTTCATGCCTTCAATCCCTGATCTCACCGTGGCATGCCCTGTGAGCATGATCACCTCGACAAGGGGGTAGAGGCGCTTGATCTCTCTGAGGGTTTCGCCGCCGTCCATTCCCGGCATTTTAACGTCCAGAACCACCACCTCGATTTCCGAATGGCGGGCAAGGACTTCCAGGGCCTCTTCCCCGGAGGCGGCCTTGGAGACATTCAGGTCTCTCTTTGTCAGGCGTTTTGCCATGGTTTCAACAAAGTCTGTTTCATCATCGACCAGAAGAACGTTTGCCTCTGTCATGGTGTATCTCCTTGTGTTGGGTGTCTGTGTCATGCAGGGACCATCCTAAAACCTTGCCCTGCTTTTCTGGGGCAGTGTCTGTTTTTGAACAAGGGGCAATGATACTGAAAAGGTTGTGCCCGAACCGACCTCACTGGACACAACAATATTGCCTCCCATTTTTTTCACGATGCCATAGCAGATGGACAATCCCAGGCCGGTACCCTTGCCCACGGGCTTTGTGGTGAAAAATGGATCGAAAATTCTGTCCAGGTTGGACTGGGGAATGCCCGGGCCTGTGTCTGAAACCGCCACGATAATAGTATTGTGTTCCAGGCGGGTGGTGATGGTAACTGTTCCCCCGGAAGATGCTGCGGCATCAATGGCGTTGTTTAAAAGGTTGAGGAAAATCTGCTGCAGTTCCGTGCTGGATGCCGTGATCTCGGGCAGGTCGTCCAGGGCCTGTACACTGACCTTTACATTGCTGTATTTTGTTCTCTGGGTGGTCAGATCGACCAGCTCTGTCATGAGCTGGTCGATATTGATCTGCTGGTTGCTGGATTCGGTTTTTCTGGCAAAACTCAACAATTTGTGTGTGATTTCCTTGCACCGGCTGCCCTGGGTTTTGATCTGGCCCAGGGCACGATGAAATTCATCAAGGTTTTGGCTTTTTTCGAAAACCTCGTCTTCCAGAAGATCCTGAATCCATCCGGCCTCTTCAACCATGATCGCCACCGGGTTGTTGATTTCGTGGGCAACCCCGGAAGCCAGTTCTCCGATGGAGGCCAGCTTGCTGGTTTCGATCACCTGCTGGTTCATCAACTCTTTTTCCATGTCTGCCCTGGCCACCAGTCCCACCACCCGTCTGGACAGCACAACGGCCATGGTGATGATGCCCAGGCCGCCGAAGGCAAAAATCACAAGGGTGAGGTTTATGGCGCTGCGGACAATGGAAAAGGCATCTGAGGTGTTCTGGCGGTAGACCAGAAGCCATTCCCCGTTTTTGAGCAAAGACGCAACATAGATATATTCATCACCGGCCAGCATGCCCCCGGTATCGTCAGCCTGCTGCCGGGTGATCTTAACGGCATCCATGGGGCTTTTAGGGGCTTGCAGCAGGTCCTGAAAAAAAGGTTTTTCAGAGGAAAGGTCTGCAGGGGGAGTGGTCTGGAATTCGTTTTTACGGTTCACAATAAAGGCAAATCCGGTCTCTCCCATGCGGATGGCTTCCACCAGGTTGTTAAAGGCGACAAAATCGATGGTTGCCCGTATGATCCAGGCGGTGCCGTCCAATTGCTGCTTGATGGAGATGATGAAATGGGGCAGCCCCCGCAGCCCCAAAAACACATCGCTGATGAAAATGTCTTCGTTCATGGCCTTTTTGAACCACGGGGCCTGGGAATAGTTGGCCTGATCCAGTTTAAATGGACCGGCATATGCCACCTGCTGGCCCTGATCGTTGACAATGCCCAGATCCACAAATTCGCCCCGGTATTCGGTCTGAAGAATGGCCAGCTTTCTGGCCAGCACTGCCTCGTTCCGGAGCCGCTGGATACCGGACGTCTTTAAAAGCACCTTGAGGTCTGCGGTCTTTTCTTCGAGGAAATGATCGATGTTCTGTTTGTGCTTGAGAACCAGTTCGTTGAGGTGGGCCTCGACTTTGTCTGAATAGGACCGTTGAAACTGATTCAGCACAAGCCCGCCCACAAGCAGCATGGGGGCGAAAGAGACCAGGATGACACCCGGGATCAGATACCAGCGAAGGGACCTGTAATAGGATCGTTTTGCAGGGTTGACAGCTTGTTCATGATCAAGATTCATTCAGCATCACCTGGGCTATTCGGTTTCCGGTTTACCAGGCAGAGAGCAAACCCCATGCCAATGGAGTTGCTGGCAGTTTCAGGCAGGCGAAACTATAATGATTGAAGCAGGTTAGGCAGATTTGCCGTAAGAAATGGGCAGGGCGCAATAAAAATAGATTGGGGCGTTTTTCCCCGGGTGGGGAAAAACGCCCCGGTTGCACAGGAGGACCTGTGCTATCCCAGTTGCAAACCAGAATCCCCGGGACCGTCCCCCCATTTTATCTCCAGTTCCAGGCTGCGCTGGATTCCTCGGTTTGCTTTGTGCTCTTCTTCTACCTGGACCTCAAGGATCGCTGTTCCAGGTATGTCAAGTATGAGTTCGGTTTCTGCCTGGCAGAGGGTTACCCTGCCCTGGTCCAGCCTGTCGGCGATCTGGCGGAGAAAGGCGCTGATCTCTGAGCGGCTTTTTTTCTCCTCACTTTTGAACAGCTTTATTTCCCGTCCCATAAAATCCTCCTTGTATTAAGGTGTGTTATCTGGCTGCATCTTGGCCTGTACCCCTGTGATCAACGCAAGAAGCGTACCTGTTGCTTGCTGCGTTGAATGGGCCCGGCATCCGACTGTCCAGCCTCTGAAACTCAAGGGGTCTTGGCACAGGTGCTCGGCCGGGCGCCGTGATGTTTGCAGCCCTACTGGACCGCAGTTCGCGGCGGGCAGCGCAGCGAGTTCAGACCCTCCTGGAAAAGACAGCAGCCGCACAAGGCATTGACAAATGACTGAACAGCCCCATAATGACAAGGATCTTCAGCCCACAAAAGGAGAGACCATGGAAACCTGTAAAAGACATCCCCAGCGGGAAACGCCCTACCGCTGTGCCAAATACGATATCTATCAATGCCGGGAATGTCTGGGTTGCAAAGACCCCAAACTCTATTGCAAACACCGCCCCGCCTGTGCCATATACATGATCACGGAACGGGGAATGGACCCCGATACTTGAATAAATACCACATGAGAAAAGACAACCACCATGAAAAAAGACAGTCACCAGTTTGTCCATGAGTACACCGGCCTCGGCGCCTTTGGCATGGACCGGGAAACCGATGAGGAAACCGTGATGTTCTATCTGCAGAAGTTCAGCGAGGACCATTTTCTAAAAACCCTGCTGCCCCGGCTCAGTGACGCGGAACTGGAAGAGATTTACCTGTGGGTCAACCGCCATGTCAAGGCCCATATTACCGAGAACGAATACCACAGCCTCTTTCTTAAGGATCCATAGATCCAGGTCATTTACGGTCATTACAAGTCATCCCTATCCCTCTCCGGCATATCTGCTTGACAGAAATTACAAATTACCATATTTCCAGGCAGTATTGCACTGTTCAACCTGGGACAATTTAATTTAACAACAAAGGAGAAAACCATGCTGACAAAAAAACGGGTTTCTGTACTGGCCGCTGGCCTGTGCCTAATGATGATGGCAGGCGTTGCCCTGGCCGGCTCAGGCAAATCCCTGATGATGGCCACCACCACCAGCACGGACAACACCGGCCTGCTGGACGAGCTGATTCCCCACTTTGAAAAAGAGACGGGCATTGCCCTGAAATGGACCGCCACCGGCACGGGCAAAGCTTTGAAACTTGGCCAGAACTGTGATGTGGATGTCCTCCTGGTTCACGCCCCCCCTGCTGAAAAAGCCTATATTAAAAACGGGTTTGGAAAGGACCGCAGGCAAATCATGTACAATGACTTTGTGATCATTGGCCCCAAGGCAGATCCGGCAGGCATCACTGGCAAGGACATCTCAGCCGCTCTCACCGCCATCAAAGCCAGGGGCGAGCGTTTCATAAGCCGCGGCGATGATTCCGGCACCAATAAAAAAGAAAAACTGCTCTGGAAATCTGCCGGCATCCCCCTGCCGGACCAAGAGGCCTGGTATGTCCAGACCGGCCAGGGCATGCTGGCCACCATCAATGTCGCTCAGGAGAAAAAAGGCTATACCATGACCGACCGGGGCACCTATATCAAATACCAGGACCAGCAGGGCGGCCATGCCCCCCTTACCGTTCTTGTGGAAGGGGATGCCATCCTTCTCAACCAATACGCCGTGCTGACCCTGGATCCGAAAAACTGCCCCCATGCCAAGTATGAGCTGGCCAAGACCTTTTCCGACTGGATGGCATCGGACAGCGCCCAGAAAAAGATCTCAGAATTCCGGCTTTTGGGGCAAAAACTCTTCATTCCCAACGCCAACTAGGCAGCCACTGAGACGTGGACTACCTGATCTCGGGATTTGTCAAGGGCCTCGGTCTGCTGATCAGCAAAGATGCCTCTACCTGGTCGGCAGTCGGGGCCACCCTCCAGGCCTCCACCGCCTCCATGGCCGTCAGCCTTGCTGCAGGATTGCCCTGCGGTTTTTTACTGGGGTATTATGACTTTCCCTGGAAGCGGGCCCTGCGTACCGTGGTGGACACCCTGCTGGCCCTGCCAACGGTTTGCGTCGGCCTTCTGATCTATGCCCTGATCTCCTCCAGGGGCCCCTTTGGCGCGTACGACCTTTTGTTCACGGTCAGCGGCATTGCCGCGGGCCAGGCCATCCTGGCCTTTCCCATTGTCACCGCCATCACTGCCTCTATCATCGAAAGCATTGATGCCAACCTCAAACTGACCCTGGTCTCTCTTGGGGCGGGAAAAAAAGACATTCTGGCCACCTGCCTGTGGGAGGTCCGCTACGGCATTCTGGCGGCCGCTGTCACCGCCTACGGGCGGGTCCTTACCGAGGTGGGGATTTCCATGATGGTGGGAGGCAATATCAAATACCATACACGGACCATCACCACGGCCATTGCCCTTGAGACCAACAAGGGCATGTTTGCCGACGGCATTGCCCTGGGACTGGTCCTCATGACCATTGCCCTGGCCGTCAACGTCAGCCTGGCCTTTTTGAGGAAGCGGTGATGGGCGACATATATCAGCTCAAACAGGTCTGCCACTTTTACGGCAGCAAGAAAATCCTGGACATTGAACAAATGACCATTTCCCGGGGCAGCATTTTGGGCATTTCCGGTGCCAACGGCAGCGGGAAATCCACCCTGCTGAAGCTGCTGGCCTTTGCCATGGCCCCGGCACAGGGTCAGATCCGATTCAACGGCAGGCCCGAAGCGCCCATGTCCCCCCGGGTGAGGTCCAGGGTCACCCTGCTCACCCAGACCCCCTATCTGCTCAAACGCAGCGTCCTGGACAATGTGACCTATGGCCTGAAAGTCAGAAACCAGACAGACCACCTTCAGGAGCGGGCAGCTGACGCCCTCATTGCCGTGGGCCTGGATCCCCAGGGGTTTTCAGGACGCATGTGGCATGAATTGTCCGGCGGGGAGGCCCAGCGGGTAGCCATGGCAGCCCGCCTGGTCCTGAAACCCGAGGCCCTGCTGCTGGACGAGCCCGTGGCCAGCGTAGATACCCAAAGCGCCGCCCTGATCCGCCAGGCCTCCCTGGCTGCCCGGGACAGCTGGGGATGCACACTGATCATTGTCAGCCATGATCTGTCCTGGCTCCACGAGGTCAGTGACACCCGGATCTCCATGGCCGACGGCAAGATCTTTTCAACCGGAAAGGAAAGCATCATTCCAGGCCCCTACGCCAGAGACAATCACGGTCACATGGTCAGGTTCCTGGATGACGGATCTGAGATCCGCCTGTCTGACCCTTTTCTGCCTGAACACACCGCCAATCCTACCGCAGTGATTCAAAAGGAAAAACTTTATCTCTACCCGGCCATGGATACAAACGGGGACAGGGTCAACCGGCTTCCCGCCCGGATCACCCAAATGCTCCTGGAGCAAAAGACCGGCCGCATCCTCACCACCATGGACCTGAAGGGCTTTACCCTCTGTTTGAGCGTTACGGCCAACCAGGCCGCGCAGCTGGATCTTGTCCCGGGAAAGCAGATCATTCTGGTCTTCAGCCCAGAGGATGTGGACTGGCGGTAACCCCGGCCAATTGAAAAAACCTTATTTTATCTGGGTGTTGTCAAGATTTAAGAGACCCTGGATATTGATATTATCCAGGCGGTCGAACATGGCCTTGGACGCCTCCACCCAGACCCATCTGGACAGGCAGTCTCCGGCTTTGTTGCAGACGCCGCAGGCCTTTTCCTCCTGCTCGGCGCAATCGGTTATGGCTGTTGACTCTTCAAGGACCCGGACAATGTCTCCAATGGAGATGTCAGCCGGTGGCCTGGCCAGCATATGCCCGCCAAAAGGCCCCCGCTGACTGTTTATAATACCGGCATTGCGGAGCTTCCGGCTCAGTTGCTCCAGGTATTTTAAAGAGATCTTCTGGCGTTTGGATACATCACTGAGGGGCACAGGCTTTTGTGTTCCGTAAACGGCAATATCCAGAATCAGCCGGGTTCCGTATCTGCTTTTAGTGGTCAGTCGCATGGGCTGTAAGGGCTCCGTATTTAAAAAGGATCAATGGCCGCCTTTTTGGCGACCGTCTATTATACTGCCGTTCTTGGGTTTTTTAAAGGGAATGTGGATGATAAATCTTGAGCCGGAGCCAACCTCGGATTCTACCGCTACCCTGCCGCCGTGGTATTTGATGACCCTGTGGGCGATAAACAATCCCAGGCCCGTGCCCTGGGACCCTTTTGATGTAAAAAAAAGCGTGAACATTTTATTTTTGGTCTCTGCATCCATGCCGATGCCATTGTCGGTAATGGTAAAACAGATCCCCTGATCATCGAATTTTTCCACGGAAAAACCGACCCTGTGGGTCTGAGTTTTACGGTCAAACAAACAGGCGTCCACGGCATTTTCCAGAAAATTAACCAGCGCCGCCTCCATCCATTGGGAGTCAACCTCAACAGGACCTAAGTTTTGGGCAATGGAAACCGAAAAAATGATGTTATGTTTCAAGGTTAACGCAGATATGGGTTTGACAACGTTGCGGGCCAGTTCTTCTGTATCTTTTGTCTCATAGTTCAACTGCCTTGATTTGGCGTAATACAGGATTTCCAGCACCATTTTTTTTATCTTGTCCGCCATGCCCTTGACCTGGCCCGTGGCCATGACCACCCGTTTGTGGTCGTTCTGATCCAGCCCTGCTTCAAGCTGGTAAATACCGCCATCCAGGGCGGTCAGCATCCCCTTGACCCCGTGGGACATGGACCCCAGCATCAAGCCCAGAGAGACCAGATGGTCCTGGAGCTGACGGATCTGAGTGATATTTGTTGACATTTCAATGACCTGGGCAATTTGCCCCTCATAGTTTCGGATGGGCGCCGTCTGGGTCAACACATTGTACTGCTTGCCATGCTTGGAGGTAACGATCTCTTCGGTGGTATGGGATCGGCCGTCCTTAAAGGTGGCCACCACCGGACATTGGCGGCAGGGAGAGGTGCGATGTTTATATACCTCATAACAGAACCCGCCGATGAGGCTGCCGAAATCTTTCTTAAACCGGCGATTGGATGCGGTGATTCTCAGGTTCTTATCCTGAACCGAAATATAGCAGGGGACCTCTTCAAACAATTGGTTAAAGGTGTTTCTTTCAAGATGAAGATCCTCGAGTCGCGCCGCATACCGATCCACCCGGGTCAGCAAAGAGGCCTGTTGACCGGCCATTTCAAGGGCAAGATCCAGGGCCGTTGAATTGACAGGCACCTGAAGATACTGGACTGCATTAATTTTAAAACGCACCATGGCAGCATCCAATTCGTCTTTGGGTGCCATGATAATGATCTGGACCAGGGGATGGGTCTCTTTGAATTTTAATAGAATGGGTCCGGTGTCACTTGTGGTTCCGGTATGGGCAATGATAATGTCCCAGGTCTGGTTGTCCAAATACACCGTGATTTGTTCATTGGAAGTGGCAATGAACACCTCATACTGCTGCCTGCGGATATACATCTGCAGGGCCCTGGCATGGGCATCGTCTGTGTCAATGAGTAGGACCTGTTTTGCCATTTTATCTCTGCCCTAATTCATCAAAGCATCCTTTACGATGCTGAGAAGTTCTTCCCGGTCAAAGGGCTTTGAAATCGAGGCCACCGCCTTAACCAGGGCATATTGATGGCCGGCCAGACCGGAAATAACGATCACGGGAATATTTTTCAACGCCTTTTCCTGGGTCAGTTTCCGGTAGAACCTGGGCCCCCAATCCCCGGGCATTTCAATATCCAGAGTGATCAGGTCCGGGTGCTCTGCCCGGGCCTGTGCCAATCCCTGTTCAGCTTCCCGGGCCACACAGACCTCGTACCCGTTGTCCTTGAACACGGCTGCCAGATAATCCCTGACGTTTAAGTCATCATCAATCACCAGAATTTTCTTTTTCATATCAACCTCTTTGGCGTTGGGTGTTATTTGTTGACACTGAGCACGGGGCATCCGGCCCTGACAATCACCTGTTCTACATTGCTTCCCAGGCGGGTGTCTTCCGAGGCCAGTCGCCTGGAATGGTGGGCCATGACGATGAGATCTGCGTGTTTGTCCCTGGCGTATTTCACAATTTCAATAAATGGGATACCCTCCCATACGTCCATGGAGTAGCTTTTCAGCCCTTTTAGCCGGACCTCGTACCGGGCCCTGATCCGGCGCAGGGACTCCCTGATTTTCTGTTCGATTTCATCCTGGTCCAACAATTTGCCGGACTGGACTCCGGCAATATCCAGGGCATGAAAGACATGAAGTTCACATCCCATGTTTTCCGCCAGGGCCAGGGCATATTCAAAGGCCTTGTCCGAGGTCTTTGAAAAATCCGTACCAAAGAGGATATTTGACATCCCCCCCCAGAAAGAGGCAGCCGGCCGGGTCACGGCCATTACGGGACAGGATGCGGCTTTGGCCACCTTATGAAGGGTGGAACCGGCTGCTGATCTTTTATACACGCTCTGGTCTGCATCCCCGGTGCTGCCGCCAAGGAGGATGAGGTCAGGTTCATATGCCTTGGCCTGTCTTAAAATTTCCCGGGCAGGCAGTCCCACAGTCACATCAATGGCAACCTTGGGACCATTGTCCAGGTATTTGCCGTAATAGGCCTTGATCTCTTCTGTGACGCCGAAAAGATACTCATCATCCACATCCACCTTTTCTCGGGTCTTCACATCCACCACCACCTGGCTGAACCCCCGGGAGGGCACCCCCAGCACGTGAAAAATGTTGAGTTCGGCATTGTATGTGCCGGCAAGGTTAAAGGCCACCCGGGCAGCATGGTCGCTGGCCGGGGTGGCAGAGGTTGCAAGCAGAATTTTTTTAAACATGGGGCCCTCTCGTTGTTAGGGTTGAACAGGCTACTCCTCGGGTTTAAAATGGTCGGGAATGATCAGCATTTCAATGAGCAGCGGTTTTAAAAAGGACCACCGGATACCGATCTCATATTCTTCCTCAAGGTCACGGATGGCGTCCCAGCAGTTATGGCAGGGGGCGATGACCAGTTTGGCACCGGTGTCAATGATCTGATCCCTTTTTTTGATCAGGGCAATGTTCCGCTCTTTCCGGAATTTGCCGATGCCGTTGAACCCCCCGCCGCCGCCACAGCAATAGTTGTGTTCCTTGTTGGGTGCCATTTCGATAAAATACCCGGGTGCCACAATATGGGACATGATATCCCGGGTGGCCTTTTTCAAGCCGTGATTCCGAATATAGTTACACGAATCCTGCAAGGTCACAGGTTCCTTGATCCGTTTTTCCGGATCCACCTTTAGTTTGCCGGTATTCAAGGCCTCGGCCAGCCACTCCACATAGTGGATGGCCGGTGCCGGGGACAATCCATTTTTTCTGCCTGCCCAATAGGGGCCTTCGATCACCGTGGCCCTGTGGGCATGACCGCATTCGGTGCCGACCATGCGTCTGGGTTTCAGCCGCTCCATGGCATCGTAAACCGATTCCACCTGCATTTTGCATGCAGCCCAGTCCCCGGCAAACATGGCCAGGCTGGTCTGCTCCCACCCCTTTGACGGAACGGTCCAGTTCTCCCCGGCCAAATGAAACAAGATCGCGGCTTCGGCCAGGTCTTCCGGATAGTGCTTGACCTCCCGGGCATTCACCGTATACATGATATCTGCACCTTCCACATCCACAGGCACGGTCAGTCCGGGAAAGTCGTCCTCATACTCTTCGACCATCCACTCAAAAGTTTCCACAAAGTCTTCATCGGTCACGTCCATCTGGGCCCGGTATGCCCGATGCATGCCAGCCCCGATTTTCAACTCCCAGGGAACAAATCCCTGCTGGTACAAGAGTCCGCGAAGATATCCGAACATGATGCCGGTATCAATGCCGTGGGGGCAGTACATGCCGCAGCGATTGCAGCAGGTGCACTCGGCCCAGGCAACTTTCATGGCCCGGCGCATAAAGGCATTGTCCACATTTCCCTTTTTTTTGATAATTTCGCCCAGGGTGGACTGGATTTTATAGGCCGGCACCTGTTCCGGGACCCTGCCGTTCACCTCATAAAGGAAACAGGAATCCGCGCACATTCCGCAGTGGGCGCAGATCTCAAGCCAGGTCCGCATTCTGGATTTACAGGTTTTCTCAATGGTTTTCCACAGCAGGTCCCTGTCCACATCCAGGTCTTTCATCTCCTGGTAGTAATTGTTACCCGAGGTGTCAGACAACAGCTTGTTCACCTCGTCAGGGGTATTTATGGTCTGTCTGTTACAATAGATTCCTTGTGGCATGGTCGTGTTCTCCTTTATGGTCCCGGCTCTGCCGTATGGGCAAGCTACCAGGCCATTTTTGTTCCTTTCATTCCACCGCGCTTAATACCATAATCCATTCCCAGCTGGGCCCGTGACGCAAAAAAGAGAAATACATGGGACAGTTTGGTAAACGGAATGGCCAGCAGCACGACTTCTCCGCTCAGGATGTGCATGTTCAGCCAGAATCCGTAATCTCCCACCTGATACCGGGCCAGAAGGCCGGTGACAAAAGGGGCTATGGAGATCAGCAGAATGAAAATGTCGTTCCAGGTGGTCAGGATCCTGACCTCAGGCAGCACCAGGCGTCTGATCAGCAGGAACGTACCTGCAACCACGGCTGTCCAGGATAAAAAATCCCCCAGACCGACGCTCAGGGTAAAAAAATGGAACCCGACCTTGGACTCCATGAAAAGGGCATGGCCGGTTAAAAAAAGCGGCACCAGGATCACGCCCAGATGAAATCCAAAAAATCCCAGGGTAATAAAAGGCTGGGTCTGCCATCCCCTGGTGCCAAAGGGAATGAGCCATTTGTAAATGGATCTGAAAGCCCCCTTGGCCCCGGCTTGGGGATAGGTGGTGTAGGCCACCCGGTCCAGCTGCCAGCTGAGCCCTTTGAAATACAATACAAAACGGGTTAAAGAGCCGACAAGGCAAACAAACAGGGCAATCCAGAACAAGGGGCCGGTTAAAAAATCATGCATCGCAAATTCCTTTCATCTAATCGTCTTCCCTGTCTGTAAGAAATCCCCAGTACAGAGGCATGAACACCAGGATGGCTCCCATGACCAGGTAGGTGATGCCTTTGCTGTAGGTATATAATTCCTGCAAGCTGAAAAATTCCACAATATCCTCCTTAAGGGCCCGGCTTAATGGGCCTTATAATCCGGATGTTCATGAAGAATGGGCATCCGGGTGCAGATAAACCGGTAGACCACAACGCCCAGGGTCACGATGAATACCGAGGTGCCGATTTCCATAATGCTTGGAAAATAACGCTGGTCTGCAGGCAGATGATAATTAAACGCGACCATGGAAATGTTGAGCCGGTTCAGGACAATGCCCAGAACCGTCCAAAGGGCTGCGGCCCTGGCAAATTTAAGGTTCTTTTCCCGGTGGGCAGCTGCAAACAGCAGGGCCGGACAAAGGACAAATCCGATGAGTTCAACCAGGTACCACAGGCCCCAGCCCGTGGCCAGATAATGCCAGTTGTTGTCAATGGCAAGGCCCAGAATCTTGATGCCCATATACCCCATCATCACAAAGGAAGCGGCCTTGGAAAACCCCAGAGCCACCCCCTCACTTTCGTCCAGGTGGGTCTGGTCCATTTTGTGGTGCAGGTATTTGTGGGCAAGGCTGCCTTCAAAAATCACCATGGACATGCCGGCGAACATGGATGAGATAAAAAAGTACACCGGCAGGTAGGCTGAGTACCACAGGGGGTGAAGCTTTGACGGTGCAATCATGAAAAGAGCGCCCAAGGAACTCTGGTGAAGGGTGGACAAAACCACGCCAAAAATCGTCAGCACCAGGGTCAGACGCACCACCATGTTGCGCGCCCGTTTAAACCCGAGCCATTCCAGGGCAGCCGGGCTGTATTCAATAAAAAGAACGCTCAGGTATAAAAACACGCACAGCCCCACTTCAAAAAGCAGGGATGAGGTCCCCTGGGAGTAGAATACCGGGTAAGGCAGGCGCCAGGGCCGGCCCACGTCATAATGAAGGGCCAACACCACCAGGGCATACCCTAAAAATGCCGTTAGGATGGCAGGCCGGACCGCGGAGTGGAACCGCTTGAGCCCGAAGATATAGCAGGTGGCCGAGGTGACGTAGCCGCCGGCAGCCAGGGCAACCCCGCACAGCAGATCAAATCCGATCCAGATGCCCCAGGGGTTGTTGTTGTCCAGGTTGGTGACGGTTTCAAGTCCCATGGTAAACCGCATAATGGTCAGGATCCCGCCGATGATCAGGATGATACCGGCAATGATGTTAAACGGGGTAAACCACCCGGTTTCCGGCGCCTGTTTTTCAAAGACCTTGTCTGAAATTCTTCCGAGTATTTCTTTCATCTTTTGCCTATTCCTCCTGTTGGCCGTTTCCTGGGGACGGAACATCGACCGGGTCGTCCTTGCCGGTTTGTGGCTCTTTTTGGGGGGTGGATTTGAGATCTGCCAATTCCTGCTCAAGGCGTTGTTTTTCCTTGGCAGCCTCGTCAAGGGCTTTTTTCACTTCAAAGTTGATGGCCGAGGTTTTTTCCTGGGTCATCTTTTCTCTCTGGGCCTCAAGCTGGGCTGTCAGATCCGCTGCTGCGGACTGCCTGGCCGTCTTCAAGGCGCGTTCCCGTTCCTGGTCAGCGATTTTCTCCTTGCGCTTTGAAATGGCATACACCCCTGTCAGCAAAACAGGCCACAATCCCACAACCATGGGAACGGTTGACAGAGGCCCGGAGGTCAGCTCCGGTGCGGACCTGGTCCCAAGATCCTCTCTCATGCCGATCCGGTCAAAAGGGGTGCCTGAAATATAAAGCCAGGAGGTGCCGCCCATTTCATGCTCCCCATAGATGTGGTCAATATATCGGTCCGGACGGTCCATGATCCGTTTGCGGGCCGTTTTAATCAGATCCTTGCGGTTACCGTAAACCAGGGCTTCAGTGGGACAGATCTCCACGCACCCGGGCAATTTACCCTGTTCGATCCGGGGAGAACACATGGTGCATTTGGTCACCCTGGGGGTCAGCACCTTATCGTATTCGTAGGCTGGCACTTCAAAGGGGCAGGCCACCATGCAGTACCGACAGCCCACACACAGGGACGCGTCATACACCACGGCCCCTTTTGGCGTTTTTTTGAATGCTTTCACAAAACAGGCTGAGGCGCATGCAGGCTCCATGCAGTGATTGCACTGCTTTTTGACAAAGGCGGGCGCGCCTTCCCCGGCGTGAGTCTTTTCAAACCGGTTCACCACTGTATACACATCAGCGTCGGTTCTTCTTTTCTTGTCCAAAAGAGACAGGTCATCAAAAGGAACCTTTGGTGCCGGCAGATCATTGACCCGCTGGCAGGCTTGCTCACACTTTCGGCACCCGATGCACCGGGTGATATCGTGGAGTACGCCCGAGGTCTGGGGATGTCCCTTAAAGGTTTTATTTGCGGCATGGACTTTGGTCAAAGAGACCGAAGCAGATGCCCCGACAGCGGCCCCTAACGTCCCCAAAAACTGTCTGCGAGAAATAGCCATAGTTAACCCTTTTTCTTGAGATATCCTAGTTTTTTAATTCATGACACTTGATGCAGTCCGTGGCCTGAACCGAGGCCACCTTCATCTTTTGGTGACAGGAAATGCACTGGCCGTGGAAAGCCCCTTTCAACCCGGGTCTGCCATCGGCGCCAGGACCGGATTTGCTGTGGCAGGCGGCGCATTTGGGCGGTTCAAGGGATCTGGGGCTGTTGTGATGGCACCCCATGCAAAGCCCGGCCTGGTCCTGGTGAAAGGTTCTGGCCAAGGCACTTTTATCGGCTTTTTTCATGATGGCCCGTACCACTTTGCCGTGGGGGAATTGACTGGCCTTGTATTCATCAACCAGGTCGTCAATGACAACGGTTTCCGGTATCTGGTCCGCCGGCACAGGGGTATACCTGTGTTTTCGTCCGGCAATTTCATCTTTGGCAAGCCCCTCAAGGTCTGACCCTGCCAGGCGTTTGCCAGAGGCGACACCATGACATGTCTTACAGGATTCAGGATCCTTTTTGACGGTTGCCGGCATCTGAGCATGGCATCCGGCACATTCAGCGGATGTGGTGGTCAACTCCTGGTGGCATCCCATGCAGGACCGGTTGCTGAAAGGGGTATGCATGGCATCTGCCAGGCTGACAAAACCGCCTTTTTCTTGTCCGCCGTCAGGGGTATGACAGTCCCTGCACTTTTTCAGGGTGTCATGGTGGCAGGACTTACAGCTTAACTCCATGGCCTCATGGGCCTTGTGATCAAAGGCCACGGCCGGCATGAAAGTGGTTTTCTCATCTGTCCCGGGTTGCCACGGGGTCAGCACAACAGCATCGGGCTGGCCACGCTTGAGCCTGGGCACGGTCTCACGCTTGTCCAGCTTGGCCTGCTCTTTTTCATCGTGGCATCCGGCACAGGTAACCGGGCCTGCGCTCTGTTTTTGGGACATCACCTTCTGGTGACAGGCCACACAGGACTGATGAGACGCCTGCCGAATATCCTTTACCTGTTTTCCGCTGGCAAGCTGTGACGGGGTTTCGCGGTGGCAATAGACACAGGCCCCCTCCTGACCTTTCTTGAAGACAAGGGTCTGTTTCTGTTCGTCAAACCCGTGGTGACAGGCACTGCAATTTTGTTCGTCACCAGCATCCATGGCTTTGATTTTTCCGGAACTGACATGGGTGTAATGAAGGGATCTGTCAAACGGTATTTTTTTCTGTTTCGGGGCCAGGACCGGCTTGCGCACATGACAGGCGCCGCATTGATCTGTCACAGGACCGGTGGCCTTGTTTTCCCCCTTTTTCTGCTCATGGCATGAAATGCACTCCCCATGGTAAAGATCCATAGACGCTGGGGTGTCTGCATGGCCAAAGGAAAAGTCCAGGCGGCCCTTTTTTTCATAGTGGCAGGCCGTGCAATTGTTATCAAGGACCCGGGTATGCAAATCATGGCGAAAGGCAACATCAGCCATTTCGTCCTTGCTCAACTCCGGCCCGAGCCCAATGATGATGACATCCGGTTGCCCCCCTTTGTCCGTGGTAATGACTGCATAACTGACAAAGGGAACCAGGACAGAAAAAGCAATCACCGCTGATATAACCAGCTGGAATGATTTACATTTTAACATAATCCGATCCTCTGTGATTGATGGGTTAAATCGCGCTGCTGCGTATCCAAGTAATTCAATAGGATTATTTCCTACTATTTTTATATGGTTAAATCAATAATAAATTTTCATCCACGAAAAAATGCATGGCAAGATGCTGTGGCAGAGGATTGCCAGATGAATGATCAGATCGTCCTGGGCCCGGCCACCCGGCCCGGGTCCAGACCGTCGATTAGATTAAGAAAACAGCTGAAATGAAACCATCAGGGTTTGAGCACCAGAAGGTAAAGGGCGCCTTTGGCAGTCATATGGCCGGCAGTGTAGGCGGCCCATTCCCCGCTGCCGCAGAACAGGTCCACCCGGCCCGGGCCCTTGATGGCGCCGCCGGTATCCTGGTTCATGACAAAGAAAGAGGCCCTTAGCCAGTCTGCCTTGGGCTGGCGGGTTCCAGGGGCCGGCAGGGCGGTCTGGGCAAGGCACAGGGCCCCCCGGGGAAAAGCCTTGACATCCGTTGCAATGGACCGCAAGGGGGTCACCGCCACCCCGATATTCCCGAATGGCCCGCCCTTACCCGATTTGAAGAACACAACGCTTTCGTTGTAGTGCAGGACCTCGTCCATGCGGTCGGGGTTGGCCTCAAGCCACTGCCGGATGGTCTGCATGGACATCTTTTTTCTGGGCACAGCCTGTATGTCGATGAGATATTTTCCAATGGATCTGTACCGCCGGCCGTTGGCCCCGGCGTAATGTACCCGGACCACCTCCTTGTTATCCAGGGCCACCCGCCCTGAGCCCTGGATCTCCAGGAAAAAGCGGTCTACCCGGCTGGCCAGCCAGACCACGGGTTCGGCCCGGTCTTGAAAATCCGGCATCCTGTTGATGCCTTCCCGGTCATAGTACGGCAGCACCCGTTGGGACCCCATATCCACCCGGGCCATGAGCCGCTTATGCCCCTTGTACTTGTCGGAGAATTCAGACAAATCGATCCGAAACATATCCCTGGGGTAGCCGTACACGGGCCAGGCAAATTCCGGGGAAGCAGAGCGGCTGCCCCGGTAGGTGGGTTCAAAATAACCGGTGTAAAGAACCTCCCCTTTTTTCCGCCCCACGCTTTTGTACACCAGAAAACGGGAACGGATAAAAGCGTTGAGACTGGCAGGATCGGGCCGGGTCTTGAGAAACGCCTTAAAGGTTGAAAGAGTCCGGATCATATGGGCAGCGTCGTATTGGTCCCTGCCATAGGTATAACCTCGTGTGGCCGGGACCCGGCTAAAGTAGAGCAGGCTCTGGTCAATGGCCGCCTCAAGCCCGGAAAAACCCTTATCATCCTTGAATCTTGGATACTGGTCCAGGGAAAGCTTTTTCATGGATATTCCGGTCAGATCTCCTTTGACGGATTTTTCCCCGCAACCGGCTGTCACAGCCAGAAACGCCACCAGGGCCAGAAGAAAAACAAGACGGACATATGTGGCAAAACCAAAACGGAAGTTTATCATTTTAAGATGTTTCCTTTTCATCATCTCGCATTTTCCGGGTGCCTTTTTTTTCCGGTGTCACAGACTCGAGACCGGGCATCTCTTCCGAGGACACAGACAGGTTGGATAATTTTCTGGCCGACACCATGACCCGGTTCTCCATAGTGCCCACGGCCCGGTTAAAGTCGGCTGCCGTCTTTTCAATATCTTTTCCAATGCGGTTCATGTGGCCGGCCATGCCTGAAAGCCGTGAGTAAAGCTCTGCCCCCAGATCCCGGATGGCCTCGGCATTTTCAAGCCCCTGCTGCTGCTGCCAGGAATAGGCAATGGTCTTGAGCAGGGCAATGAGGGTGGAGGGGGTGGCCAGGATCACGCCCTTTTGTACTCCTTTTTCAAGAAGATCCGGCTGCAGGGAAAGGGCAGCGGAGAAAAAATTTTCTCCTGGAATGAACAAAACCACAAATTCAGGGGTGGGGGAAAATGCGGCTGTATACTTTTTAGAGCCCAGCATCCGGATATGGGCCCCGACCTGCCGGGCATGATCGGCCATACGGGCCTTTACCTCGGCCTCGTCTTCGGACTCCAGGGCGTCCAGATAGGCCATGAGCGGCACCTTGGCATCGATGACGATTTTCCGGTTCCCGGGCAGGGTCACCACCATATCCGGCCGCAGATGGGTGCCGGCACCTGAGGTCACCTGCTCCTGAAAATCGCAGTGCTCGGCCATGCCGGCCAGTTCCACCGCCCGCTTCAGGGTGGTCTCCCCCCAGCGGCCCCGGACATGGGGCACCCGTAAGGCTTTGACCAGATTGCCGGTCTCCTGGAAAAGCTTGGCCTGGGTCTGGGACATCTGGGACAGATACCGGGTGATATCTCCATAGGCCCGCTCCCTTTGTTTCTCCATCATCCCCAGCTGCTGCTCATACTTTTCCAGAACCTTGTGCACCGGATCCACGGCCAGTCGGATCTCATCCCCCTTGGCCCTGAAATCCTGGCGCGCCTCCCGGACAAATCCTGTAAAATAGGTCTGGGCCATTTCCAAAAATGTATTGGAGTTGTGAAACAGGGCCTGGTCGGACAGATCCCGCAGCCGGCGGGAAAAAAAAAACAGGCCGAACCGGGCCAGGGCAAGGCTGACCAGTATGCCCAGCACAAATCCTGCCGCCAGAAACCCCATGTGACCGGGGGTGATCTGGCCCAGGCTAGTGATCAGCTGCTGTGTATCCATTCTCGCTGGTAAAGGTGCCGCTTTTGCCGCCGGACTTGAAGGCCAGGTGAATGTCTGAAATGACCATGGCCTTGTCATAGGCCTTGCACATGTCATAGATGGTCAGGGCGGCCACAGACACGCCGGTCAGGGCCTCCATCTCCACCCCGGTCTTTTCCGTCAAAGAGGCTTCGGCTTCAATGTGGATGCAGTTGGCTTGCCGGTCCGGGGTAAAATCCACCCGGGCATGGCTAATATTGATGGGATGGCACATGGGGATGAGGTCCCAGGTTTTCTTGGCTGCCATTACCCCGGCAATACGGGCGGTCTCAAGGACATTGCCCTTTTTCACCCGTTCATCCAGGATGCTGGCCAGGGTGTCGGCGGCCATGGAGATGGTCCCCCGGGCCACAGCCACACGATCAGAGGGGCTTTTTCCCCCGACATCCACCATGCGCACCCGGCCGTCATCGTCCAGATGGGTAAATTCTTTTTCGCTCATGACCTCAATGTCCTTCAGGCAAAAACCTGGGTTTTGGACGTGGCTTCAGCCTTGATCCGGTTCAGGGTATGGCCCAGGGCATGGATCACATTTTCCCGGATATCTCCTGCCACGGCCAGGAACATGACATCATCCCCCACCATCAGGGGCGTGTCCTCGTTGATATGGACCAGGACGTCGACAATGCCGGGAAGCCCTTTGGCTTCAATGAGAATCTGTTCCAGGCGCGGATGATCCACTTTGATGCTCAAGCCTGTGACCGCCTCGCCCTCCCGGGAAGTGCCCCGGACCACGCCGTTGTGGTACAAGACCATGCCTGCCTTTGAAAAATCGGGGTGCTGCTTGATCTGGTTGATCATTGCCGGGATATCCATGGGGACTCCTTTCTTATTTCACGGTTGCTTCATTGGCCATGGCCCGGGCCCGGGCCAGGTCCTCCGGGGTATTCACGTTGAACTTGAACCGCATATTCGGGTCTAATTGTTCCAAGTCCTCCGGGGGAATCTCCCAGACCTTCCTGGGCCTGAAACTTTTTTTTATCATGTACCGATGCTGCTCAAGATTCGCCTGCATCAGGGGCAGGCAGGACTTGTGGTACAGGGCAGACAAAGGTTCCAGCCCCTCCCGGCTGCGGGGAATCACAATCTCCTTGCCGGGTTTGCGGTTGGCCAGAAGATGGCGGATCACTGCTTCACTGGCAAAGGGAATATCACAGGCCGAGGCATAAATCCACTGGGTCCTGGCGTGGAAAAGGCCCGTATACAGCCCGGCCAGGGCGCAGCCTGCCGGCACCATATCCGTAACCACCACGGCATCGTACCCGCAAAAAGCCTTTGGGTCGTTCACCACCAGGATGACCTCCTTGAAGACCCGTGAGAAAAGATCAAAGGTCTGGTCAAGAATCCTGGATTCCCCAACGGTCCTAAAGCCTTTTTTCCTTCCCGGGAGCCGGTTGTTTTTACCCCCGGCCAGGAGCACCCCGGTACAATCATATGCAAAATTATTCTTATCTGCTGTCATGGGATCTGTATCACTTTCCTGACCCCTTGATGTATAGGAACTGGGCCTTAAAATCAAGGTATTGCCGCGGTAAAAAAAAGATGCTATCCATGGTGACACGCCATGCAACCCTTTTTTAAGTTAAGGCCGTCATATGACAAAGCTCAAGACCATTCTCAATGCCCAGGATTTTAAACGGATCATCACCCGGATCGCCCACGAGATCATCGAAACCCACAGGGGAACGGACAGCCTCGCCCTGGTGGGGATCCAGACCCGGGGAGATTTTCTGGCCCATCGCCTGGCCGACCAGATCCGGGAGATTGAGGGCACCCGACTGCCCGTGGGAAGCATGGACATCAACATGTACCGGGACGACTGGACAAAGATCAGCACCCAGCCCACGGTCCGTCCCTCAAAGATTCCCTTTTCCGTGGATGACAAGGACATCATCCTGGTGGACGATGTCCTGTACACCGGCCGGACCATCCGGGCTGCCATGGAATCCCTCATGGACTTTGGCCGCCCGTCCCGCATGGAACTGGCCGTCCTGGTGGACCGGGGTCACAGGGAACTGCCCATCCAGGCGGATTACAAAGGGATATTCACAGACACGGAGCCCACAGATATGATCAATGTCCTGGTGCAAGAAAACGACGGCCGGGACGCCGTTGAAAAGGCTTATAAATAGGAAAGACCTCATGGGAACATTCAGCCATAAAAAACAGGCCCCTGTTCATCTCAAGGTGGCCGTACTCTCCGTGTCCACCACCCGGAAGCTGGAACAGGATAAAAGCGGGGCATGGATCAAGAAACAGGCCAAAAAACAAGGGCATGAAGTGGTGCTTCACCAGGTGGTCTTTGATGACACCGCTGCCATCCAGGACCTGCTGTCCCATGTGGTCCGGCGCATCGGACCTGACGCCATTATCCTTACCGGCGGCACCGGCCTTGCCCCCAAAGACGTCACCATTGAAGCGGTCCGCCCCTTTTTTACAAAGGAACTTTCCGCCTTTGGCCCCATCTTCTCCCAGCTCAGCTTTGAGGAGATTGACTCCGCCGCCATCATGTCACGGGCCACGGCCGGCATCGTGGATGCCTCAGTGGTCTTCTGCATCCCCGGCAGCCTCAAGGCCTGCAAACTGGCCTGCAACGCCTTGATTTTCCCTGAACTGGGCCATATTCTCAAACATCTAAAGGAATAATCATGACCAATACCGTGATTCAAGAATTTGTTGACAATTGGAAGGACAGCGGCAACAACACCAAAACCGCATTTACAGAGATTCTGGACCATTTAAACACCCTTGAAAACACCCGCCTGGACTTCAACGCCAGACCCGGGGTCTCCTACTCCCTGCGCCCCGTCCATGCTGCCCAGAAGGACAAGCCCCTGTTTGCCATGGTGGATGTCATTGATGATGATCCTGAAGACCGCTGGCTGTCCGTCTGTTTTTACGGGGAAATGATCACCGACCCGGACGAAACCGGTGACCTTGTACCTGAAGGGCTTATGGGTGAAGACGGGTATTGCTTTGATCTTTACGCGTATGACGCCGATGAGCTGTCCTATATCAAGGCCCGCCTGACCCAGGCCCACGGCAACGCAGCTGAGTAGACCCCAGCGATAGAAAAATCAGGGTCTCCGACAAGGTCAATGGGATCCATCATCCGGGAGCGGTTTTAAACACCCGGAAAGCCAAAGCCTTAGGATTAGCCTTTTTGTTTGCCTTGCTCTCCGCCCTGCGCCCCTCAATCATGGGTTGAGCGCCATTATCCGCCCGGTATTGGCCTCCACCTGGATTGCCCGGTCATCGTAAAGGCGCTCCATGTTGTAATCCTTGACATTGGTGATTTCCAGGCCGGGCAGCCCGTTTTTTTCAAGCCATTTTTCAATCTTTGGTATCTGCTTGGGATCCCCGGCCCGGGCCGTGAAGATTTTGACCCGGATGCCGTTGTCTCTCATGCGCCGGACATAGGAGAGCATGGCAGGGACTGGCGGGCCGATGCGATGCAATGAAGCGCCGGGGCCCCATACGGCAAGGGTTCCGTCCAGATCCACCCCCACCCAGGGCCCTGAGCCTTCACGGTTTCCAAGATCGCCGTTTGTCATCAATCGGGGATCCTTATCCGGGCCGGCCAGGTTCCGGTTATCTGTCTTTGAAAATAATTTTTGAAAAAATCCCATGGGTGCTGTTACGGGATCACACGGAGAACCGTATATTAAGGATGTCCCCGTCGACCACCGTATACTCTTTGCCTTCTACGTTGAATTTACCGTTTTTCTTGACCTCAGCCTCAGAGCCCAGGGCCATCAGGTCATCGTACTTAAACACTTCAGCCCTGATAAATCCCCGCTCCAGGTCGGAATGGATAACGCCTGCGGCTGCAGGGGCCTTGCTGTCCTTGCGGACCAGCCATTGCCGGACCTCGTCCTGGCCCACGGTGAAAAAGGAAATCAGGTTCAAGGATTTTAAGCACAGGGCCGTCAGGGTCTCAAGGGCCGTGGCCGTGATGCCCATATCTGCCAGGAATTCGTCCTTTTCCTCCTGGGTATCCAGCACGGCGATCTCTGCCTCTACCTTGGCAGATACCAGCATGGCCTCGATCATGAGCCGGTCGCAGGCCGCTTTGAACCCGTCCATAAGGGTCTTGTTTTTCAGGTCATCCTCACCCACATTCACGGCGATCACCATTTTTTTACGGGTGATAAACGGATAAGAACGGATCATTTTGTCCTCGTCTTCGGTCAGCTCTAAAAGGCGCAGGGGTCGCTCTTGTTCTAAATGGCCCTGCATCTTTTTCATCAGTGCCAGCTCTTTTTGCTGATCTTCGTCCTTGATCTTCTTGACCATGGCCTCCAGGCGCTCGATGCGTTTTTCCACGAAAATCTGATCGTGCATGACCAGTTCGGAGTTGACCATGTGAAAGTCCCTGAGGGCATCCACCGCGCCTTCGGCATGATAGATGGCATCGTCTTCAAAGGCCCGGACCACATGGCAGATGGCGTCCATGTCCGCGATGTCCTTGAAAATGTCTCCCTTTGAGATGGTCTCAGCCTCCATTTTGGGCAGCAGCACCAGATCCAGTCTGGCCATGACCTCTTTTTTTGGGGCGTACAGGTCCACTAGGGTATTAAACCGTGTATCCAGAATATCTGCGGTACCGGGAACCGGTTTAAAGGCCTTGGCAGGCTCCGTGATTTCATTGCCTGTCAAAATCTGAAACAGGGTCTTTTTTCCGGTCTGGGGCAGGCCGATGATTCCAACCTTCATAATTTTGCATCATCCTTTTGCATATTTTTAATTTACATCAATTCTTAAGGGGATTAATATATCAAAAATGCCTAGGAGAAAACAGTGCAAATAGAACTTAACTTTGGAGACCCTGTTTGAACGACAATGCGTATCACCCGCCGTGGCTTTTAGGCAACGGCCATATTCAAACTATCTTTCCGGTTCTGTTCAGAGCCATTTCAGATATTACCTATACAAGACAGCGGATCACCACCCCGGACGACGATTTTCTGGACCTGGACTGGTCCTGCATCCAAAGCCGCCGCCTGGCCGTCATTTCCCACGGTCTTGAGGGCTGCTCAGACAGGGCCTACGTCAAAGGCATGGCCCGGGCCGTCAACTGCGGGGGCTGGGATGCCCTGGCCTGGAATTACCGGGGATGCAGTGGAGAACCCAACAAACGCCTGCGCTTTTACCACAACGGCGCCACCGATGATTTGAGCCGGGTCATTGACCATGCCGCAGCCGTTGGCCGCTATGATGAAATTGCCCTCATTGGTTTCAGCCTGGGCGGCAACCTCACCCTGGTTCACCTTGGCCGGGACCGGTTAAACCCCAAGGTATCCAAAGCCGTGGCCTTCAGCGTCCCCTGCGACCTTGAGACCAGTGCCGCCCTGCTGGCCCGTCCGGCCAACAGGATCTATATGAAGCGGTTCCTTCGACTGCTCCACGAAAAGATCAAAGCCAAAAAAGCCCTGATGCCGGACTGCATCGACGATAAAGGATATGAACACATCAAGGATTTTAAAGGGTTTGACGACCGGTATACCGCCCCCATCCACGGGTTCCGGAATGCTGAGGATTATTGGCGGCAATGTGGCAGCCGCCAGTTTATCCCGGAAATACGTATCCCCACCCTGATCGTCAATGCAGCCAATGATCCTTTTCTGACCCGGGAGTGTTTTCCCGTGTCAGAGGCCGGGCATAACAGCCACGTCACCCTGAATATCCCTAAAGCTGGCGGGCATGTTGGATTTGTTTCCTTTAACAGAGACAGGATGTACTGGTCGGAGTACCAGGCCGTCTCTTTTTTAAACGGCCATATCTAACCCGGGAAACGGGGTGCCGGCAATGATGCGACCGGTCTTTTCGTCCCGGGCCAGGGTGCAGGGTGTGTCATCGTGGGGAAAGACCAACAGGGCCTCTTCAGCCAGGGCCCGGGTCAAAAATTGCGTTTTCTCATCCACAAGGCCCTCGGGGAACCGGTCATAGCCCATGGTAATGGCCTGACTGATCCAGGGCCGGGCCGGAATAAGATCTGCTGTAAAAACCAGGGTCTGGTCAGAGGTTCTGATCCAGGACACCAGCATTCCCGGGGTATGGCCCTGGCTTTGTTCAAATTCAACGGTCATATCCCCCAGGTCAAGACAGTCCCCCGCTGACTTCAGGGCCAGCCGCCCGCTGCGTTTCAGCAGGCCCGGCAGTTCCGGGATAAACGAGGCCCGGTCCCTGGGATGGGGGCAGGCAGCCCGGTCAAACTGGGCCTTTCCGATGATAAATTCGGCATTGGGGAACAGCAGTTCAAGCCTTTTGCTCTCCGGGGTCCATGCCGAGAGCAGGCCGCCGCTATGGTCAAAGTGCAGGTGGGAGAGGATGACATGGGTGATATCTTCATGACACAGACCCTGGGCTGCCAGCGAGTCCAGCAGTACATGCCGGTCTTCCCTGACCTGGAACCTGGCCCTCATATCCGGGGATAAAAAAGCACCGGCACCGGTCTCAAACAGCAGGACATGGTCCTGGATCCGGACCAGCAGGGCCTGGGTGGTGATGCCGATCATGTTGCGCCCGTCCGCCGGCATCCATCTGGACCACAGGGCCTTGGGCGCATTGCCGAACATGGCCCCGCCGTCCAGCTTCATGGTGTTGCCGGCAAGGGATGTCAGGCGCAGCCGGCTCACGGCAGCCGGACCTGGCGTTTTTCAGGATCGGAATGCTGGCGGTACAGCACGGCCACATGGCCGATCATTCCGGCCAGGTGGCAATTTTCCCGTCTGCAGATTTCCTCTGCAAGGGCGGTTTTGACCTCCTTGTCCTTGTGATCCTGAAACCGGATCTTAATCAGTTCCACTGCTGTCAATGCCGTGTCAATTTCGTCGATCAGGGCCTGGGTCACCCCTTTTTGTCCCACAACAGCCGCGGGGTTCAGCTTATGAGCCATCCCCCTCAGGTATTTTCTCTGGGACCCTTTTAATTCCTTCACCGTTTTTCTCCTTTACGTTGTCCGGCCAGGGCGTTACCCGGCCGGAATTCAGGGCGGCATCATACCATAGAACGACGGTGATTCCCACTGATAACACGGCCCTGTTATTTTACCAGCCGCAAGACATGGGTCTGCTGCAGTTTACCCCACAGCGCGCGGATAATGGCCATGGCCGGATCTTCATCCTCTTTGTCCATCTTTGCCATGGCCTTCAGGCAGGCGTGCAAGAGCAATTCATTGCCGCTCCACAATCGAAAATCCCGGATAATTTGACGCCCCACCACTTGATTGATCCAATCCAGCTCTTGGGGGGTCATTTTCCCCAGCCGGGTCCGGTCCTTTAACCGCAAATCAGTCAGAAGGATGCCCACTGCCTCGTCAATGGTTGTGGGCAAGTCTGAACTCAAAGGTTTCGTAAACATGATATTTTTTTCTCTTTCCTGTAAAAAAAAATGCGCCGGGCACAGAAGATTTTTCGCCTTGGCTGCCACCGGCCATCGCCTGGCACTCTAGGGCTGACTGGCATCAATGTCAATTAATTCCCGGCATATGCCCTAAAAATACGAACTTGGTATGAAACCAGTTGATCTGTCGGCGAGTTTCATCTATTTTAGACGCCATGCTCAGAATAATTGTCCAATGCATGCTTATTGCAGCCCTGACCTCAGGGGCTCGGCCAGTCCTGGCCCATCCTTTGGATCGCATCGTCTCAACCGGTCCCTCCTGGGACCGCTTTACCCATCGGGACGGTACGGGACTGTACCATGAGATCCTTGCCGCGGTGTTCACTCCCCTTGGTATCCGGGTGGACCACCACTACACCAATGCCAACAGAGGAATTCGCATGGTCAAAAAAGGGCTGGCCGATATGTATACCTGCAGCGTTGACATCAGAGGATTCACGGGTTTAGTGCTGGCCCAACACCCCATGTACCAGGGCCGGTTCCACGCCCTGTATAAAAAAGACCAGATCACCAAATGGCAGGGGCCTGCCACCCTGGCAGGCAAGCGGGTGGTCTGGCGCAGGGGCTATTACAGCCCCCATGAATTTGACATCACCTTTGATATTCTGGAAACCGATTATGGAACAGCTGCCCTGGCCCAGGTGATCCTTGGCCGGGCAGACTTTTATATTGATGACCTCAACCTGATCCGCAACTCTATTTCAGCCACCACCTTCACCTTTGACAAAAATGACTACGATATCAGGCCCGTGGGAAGCCGGACCTATCATCCGGTCTTTAAAGACTCCCCCCGCGGCAGGCAGATTCTGGACATGTTTGACAAAGGCATTGAGGCGCTGCATCGGTCCGGCCGGCTCAAAAAAATATTTGATAAATGGCAGCACCCCTATCCCGAGTATGACTTGCCCACAAGGTAGGCTAACGCCCAAAAGGCAGTCAGTTTCTGCAAAAAATATCGGACATGGAAAACTCCTTCATACCTAGAAGATGAAAATCGCCTGGCGCATGGCACTGTTATCTCATACCCGCAGGGTCAAACAAGGGGGTGACCGCTTGTTGTCTGCAGTTATAGTAAACAATGTTTTGTTATGAAATCAAAGATTTTGCACTGGAGATCCGGATTGACAGAAGGCGCGGGTACGCTTAAGGTGATGAAACGGGTCAGGATAATCATAACACGCCATACAGGTTCCGGCCCTGCAGGCCGGGTCGATAACACACAGCACAGGGAGACCAACCGATGATCAGCGAAAAGATGGAAACAGCATTGAACGAGCAGGTCAACAAGGAGATGTTTTCAGCGTACCTTTACATGGCCATGTCCATTCATGCCGGTGATATGGGCCTTAAAGGGTTTTCCAACTGGTTCATGGTCCAGTATCATGAGGAAATGTCCCATGCCATGAAAATCTATGATTTTATTCACAGCCGGGGCGGACGGGTGGTGCTCAAGGCCATTGACGCACCTGCCGCCGAGTTCGATTCCGTTATGGACATGTTCCAGAAGACCCTGGCCCACGAAGAGTTTATCACCGCCTCCATCAATGAGCTCATGGAGATCGCCATCGCAGAAAAAGACCATGCGACCCGGATTTTTCTCCAGTGGTTCGTCACCGAGCAGGTGGAAGAGGAGGAAAACGATCACGAAATCATCGACCAGCTCAAGCTCATCGGCGACAATCCCCAGGGGCTCATGATGATGGACAAGGAGCTGGCCGGCCGCACCGCCGGCGTGCGTCTGGACTTCAGCCTGAATGGCCCGGAGGTGCAGGAGGATTGATCGGCCGCAGTACGGGGGTGATGTCAGTGTCTGCCGGGGGGGGCATAACAGCGTTTCATCATGTGCTGCCGGCCGGGGTGAAACATTTCCTTACCCCCGGTGGTTTACTCTTTTTTAGAGGGTAATTTTCATGCAGCAGGCACACACCAACGCCCGGAAGGGTCAGCTTGGAACCTTTGCCGGGGTCTTTACCCCCAGCATCCTGACCATTCTGGGGATTATTCTGTTTCTGAGACTGGGGTATGTGGTCGGCCGTGCCGGTCTTTTCCAGGCCCTTGTTATTATTGCAGTGGCAAATTTGATTTCAGTGCTGACCAGTTTTTCTCTGGCGGCCATTGCAACGAATATGAAGGTAAAGGGCGGAGGGGACTATTACATGATTTCCAGGACCCTCGGCCTAGAGTTCGGGGGTGCATTAGGCCTGGTCCTTTTCCTTGCCCAGTCCGTTTCCATTGCGTTCTACTGCATAGGGTTTGGTGAATCGGTCACTGCCATAACAGGCGGGGCAATGCCCGCACAGGTCGTCGCCGCATCAGCGGTTGCGTTTCTCTTTGTACTGGCCTGGGTCGGAGCGGATCTTGCCACAACGTTTCAATATGCGGTCATGGCCTTTGTGGTTCTGGCGCTTGGCTCGTTTTACGCCGGCGGCATTTCAGGGTGGAAAACCCAGACACTGATCCAGAACTGGGCTTCACCCGGATCCTGGTCCGGGTTCTGGATCCTTTTTGCCCTTTTTTTCCCGGCCGTGACATTTGCCAAGGGATCGGGTAAAAATAACAATCCCAGACGGGCGGTTCTTCTTTGTCTGTGCATTGCCATGGTCACCATCATGCTGGGTCAGTTAAACCTGATAGCCGGCATCGTTTCCATGTTTTTTCTGATCTCATACGGGCTGCTCAACTATGCCACCTATTTTGAAGCCAGTACTGACAGTCCATCATTCAGGCCCCGGTTCAAGCTGTATGACAAGCGGATAAGCCTTCTGGGCGCCTTGGGCTGTCTTGTGGTGATGCTGGCCATTGACTTGCGCACCGGGATTGCGGCTGCAGGTGTCCTGTTTGCCATTTACCAGTATTTAAAACGGCACTCAGGTCCCTCAAGGTGGGCTGACAGCCGGCGGTCCCACCATCTCAGGGCGGTCCGTGAAAACCTGCTGGCCGCTCAGGAGGACCTGGCCCATCCCAGGGAGTGGCGTCCCGTTATTCTTGCAGTGACAGGAAAAGACGAGGGGATGGGCACTATGATCGGGTTTGCCCGGCTGATTGAGGGAAACAGCGGCATCACCAC
>Ga0102943_1000110_pt1 | contig 56208 bp, 38 predicted proteins | sample SalPonC_black_MG_FD_78174 | JGI IMG/M metagenome (GOLD analysis project Ga0102943, IMG submission 78174) | Salt pond soil microbial communities from South San Francisco under conditions of wetland restoration - Salt Pond MetaG... | ecosystem: Environmental > Aquatic > Marine > Intertidal zone >...
AGACACTCGACCTCCTCGAGCCGGAAGAGTCCGTCGTCGTCGGTCTGGCCCACCTCGACCCCGAGACGCTCGCGAAGGTGCTGCACGATCTTCTGCGCTCCCATCAGGTGACAACTGACGTTGCGGCAGACCTGCAGGTTGTACTTCCCGGGATCCTCGGTGTAGTACATCGTGTAGAACGTGATCAGCTCGTACACGGTCGCGACCGGTACCTCGAGCCGCTCGGCCACCCACTCGGGCACCCCGGGTTTCAACCAGGTCCACTCGTCCTGACACAGCCAGAGCGTGGGCATGATCGCGCTCTCCCCCGTGGGGTAGCGGCGCTGGATCTCCTGGAACTTCTCTTCGCGCTCCGCCGAGAACGAGAACTCGCCGGTGGCCGTGGCAGTGGCTCCGCCCTCGGCGCCCTCGTTCGTCTCCTCCGCCTCGGGACGGACGGGTTCCTTCGGGTCACTCATCGATTCGGCCTCGCGGTCCCCCGCTGAGGGGTGACGGTGTGGACGGTGGGCTCAGCGATCGAGCTCGCCCGCGATGATGTTCAGTCCGCCCAGTGTGGCGATGGCATCGGCGACCATGCCGCCCTGGACCAGACTGTTGAACGACGAGAAGATCGGGAAGCACGGGGGGCGGACCTTGATCCGGTAGGGGTGCCCACTGCCGTCGCTCACGATGTAGAAGCCGAGTTCGCCATTGGCGCCCTCGGTGAAACCGTAGCCCTCGCCCGGTGGAACGTGGATGCCCTCGAACACCAGCTTGAAGTGGTTCATCATGCCTTCGATCGAGTTGTAGACCTCGTCCTTCGGAGGCATGGCCACCCGGCGGTCGTCGCTCTGGATCGGACCGTCCGGGAGCCGTTCGAGAGCCTGACGCACGATCGAGATCGACTGGTAGATCTCCTCCATGCGGCAGAGCATACGGTCGTAGACGTCGCCGTTCTCACCGACCGGCACGTCGAACTCGTACTCGTCGTAACCCAGGTAGGGCGAGTGCTTGCGGATGTCGTAGGCGACGCCCGTCGAGCGCAGGCAGGGGCCCGTCCAGCCCCAGTCGATCGCGTCCTCGGCGCTCATCACGCCCACGCCGATCGCCCGGTCCATGAGGATCCGGTTGCGCTGGACCAGTTTGCTCGCGTCGCTGAGACCTTCCTCGGTCTTCTGCAGCGCGAGCCGGACGTCGTCCTCGAAGCCCTCGTAGAGGTCGCGGTAGAGACCGCCGATGCGGGTGTAGCTGGTGGTCAGCCGCTCGCCGCAGAGACGCTCGACCACCTCGTAGATCCACTCGCGCGCGTTCCAGAAGTACCAGAAGTTGGTGAGCGCGCCGATGTCGACCAGGTTCGTGCCCACGCAGACCAGGTGGTCCATGATGCGGCCGAGTTCGTTGACGATCACGCGGATCGTGTTCGCGCGCGGCGGCACCTCGACGCCCATCATCTTCTCGACCGCCAGCACGTAGCTCACGTTGTTGGTGAGCGCCGACACGTAGTTCAGGCGGTCGGTGTAGGGAATGATCTGCGCCCAGGTGTGGTCCTCGGACTCCTTCTCGAAGCAGCGGTGCAGGTAGCCGATCTCGGTCTTGCTGTGCACGATGGTCTCGCCGTCGAGCAGGGCCTCGACACGCAACGCCCCGTGCATGGCCGGATGGCTCGGCCCGAGGTTCACGGGCAGGAAGTCCGAGTGGATCTCGTCGTCGCTCGACGCGGCGACCGGAACACTGGTGTTCTGCGGGGCGTAGCCGAGCAACTGCGGCCCGTGGACGATCTCCTCGTCGCTGAGCAGCTTCTCGGGCACGTAGCACATCTGCCCGTGCTCGATCGGGTAGTCCTTGCGCAGGGCGTGGCCCTCGAACTGGTGATGGCAGAGGATGCGCCGCAGGTCGGGGTGTCCGTCGAACTCCACGCCGAACAGATCGTAGGTCTCGCGCTCGTGCCAGTCGGCCGACCGCCAGACGTCGCTGACGGTGTCCACCGCACCGTCCTCGGGCACGTGGACCTTGACCCGCAGACGTTCCTTCGTCTGCATGGAACGCAACGAGTAGACGACGTCGAAGCGTTCCTCGCGCTCGGGCCAGTCGACGCCGATGACGTCGAGCAGCATGTCGGCCCGGATCTGCGGGTCGTCCTTGCAGAACCGCAGGATCTCCTTGGCCGATTCCCGCTTCACCGTGACGCTGGTGTCGCCGAGTTGATCAGAGGTCTCGAGAACGTCTGCGCCGAAGCGCTCGCGGAGCCGGTCAGCTGCTCTTGACGACACGGTGACGCTCCTTCACTGCCTCGATCCCTTCCCGGTGGACCTTCTCCTGCAACATCACGAGCGCGCTCAGCAGGTTCTCCGGAGTCGGAGGACAGCCGGCGATGTAGATGTCGGTGGGGATGAGATGATCGATCCCCTGCACCGTACCATAGTTGTTGTAGAAGCCGCCCGAGCTGGCGCAGACGCCCATGGCGACCACCCACTTGGGCTCGCACATCTGCTCGTAGACACGCTTGAGGATCGGCGCCTGCTTGTAGCTGATGGTACCGGCCACCAGCAGCATGTCGCTCTGCCGCGGACTGAACCGTACCGCCTCGGCACCGAAGCGCGAGATGTCGGTGAAGCTCCCCACCGTCCCCATGAACTCGATGGCGCAGCAGGCCGTCCCGAAGGGCAGCGGCCACAGACTGTACTTGCGCCCCCAGTTCACCGCCTGGCGGAGCTTGGTCGTCATGAAATTCGACGGCTGGTCGAGCGCTACTCCCATTCCAGGGCTCCCTTTCGCCATTCGTATACGAGGCCGGCCACGAGCAGACCGAAGAAGACGCTCATGGCCGCGAACATCTCGAGCCCCTGCCCCTGCTCCACGAAGGTGCGGAAGCTGACCGCCCAGGGAATCAGGAACGCGGCTTCGAGATCGAAGAGCAGGAACAACAGGGCGACCACGTAGAAGCGAACGTAGAAGCGCAGGTTCGTGCTCCCTCGGCTCGGGATCCCGCATTCGTAGGCCGTGAGCTTCTCCGGCGTCTCCTTGAGCGGCCCCAGGAGCCGGGACAGCACCAGGAACAGACCGGCGAAGACGACCGCGATCGCGATGACGAGCAGAACGGGAACATAGACGTTCATGAAAGGGGGTCCCCACGAGACCTAGCGGCTCGGGTGAGCCGGACCCTGTCGGCCGGAAGAGGATCGACGCCCCAAGGCACCGCCCATGACGGACTTCCGGCACATTTCGGATGGAAACTAACCTTAGGGGGAGAATTGTCAACCAGACTGGAATCCTTGTCTGCGCGGCCTCGTTACGGCTGTGTGATGGCGATTCGCCCGCCGCGGTGAGCGGCGGCACCGTGTGGACCGCCGCCCTGGTACGGCTCTTGAACCGACCACGCGCCGGAAGGGAGGCGCGTCGTCTCCCTCGAAGGAGCAGGTACGATGAATCGTCCGAACGACGGGGCACCGACGGACGGGGCGACCGCGACGCAGACGCAGCCACAGGACGACGCCCTGGCGCGTGACGTGGCGCGGGCGAAGGAGCGGATCGAGGCCGGGGACCTCGAAGGGGGGCTTTCCGCCTTCCGCGACATCGCCGAGGGCAATCCTGGGATTCCCGAGGTCTTCAACAACCTCGGCGCCATCTGCGCGGCCATGGGACGGCACGAGGAGGCCGAAGGGGCCTTCGGCCGTGCCGCGGAGCTCACCCCCGACGCCCCGAACCCCTGGTACAATCGTGGGCTGATGCGCTTCCGGAGTGGCAACTATCTGGGCGCCCTCGAAGACTTCGAGCGCGCGGGAGCGCTCGATCCCGACGACGCCGAATTCCTGAACAACCAGGGCGTCGTCCACTTCCAATTGCAGGACTGGGAGAAGGCCCGCGCATGCTTCGGCCGCGCCGTCGAGCTCCGCCCCGACTACACGGCGGCCGAGCTCAACCTGGTCGACGTCGATCTCGCCGAGAACCACGTGGAGAAGGCCTACGAACGCTGTCGGGCGCTGGCGGCCGAGCACGGCGGGACCGAGATCCAGTCGAAGTGGATCGAGTGCGGCGTGGCGCGGGTGATCGACGCCGTCGACCGGGTCCAGACCGACTGCGAGAGCCTGCAGGCCCAGGGCGGCGCTCCCCGCGAGGTGCTGGATCAGGCCGGCAAGCTGCTGCGGGCCAAGCAACTGCTGCTGGACGACGAGCCCGCGACCGCCACGCCCTGGTGATCGGATTCCCGCCGGAGCGCGCCCCCGTGTGGCGCGCCCTCCTCCGGCGGTGTAGCCTGCTCCGCGGCACTCCGGCTCCCCCGGCCGGAGTGCCGCTCCCATGACCACCACGCTCGACCTCCAGACCGATCCCCTGGACGCGGCGGCCACGGTCGCCAACCGCCCGGGCACCGTGCTCCTGCACTCCGGCCACCGTCGGGGGCGTTCGGTCCTGCTGTTCGGGCCCCGCTGGACCCTGACGTGCGGGCCGGACGGCCGGCCCAGATGGTCCGGAGACGCCCCCGATGTCGGTCCACTCGATCCCGATCCACTGCGCTGGCCCTCCGCGCTGAACGAGCACCTGGCACCGGCCGCGCCCGAGCCGGACGTACCGTGGATGGCCGGTGCCCTCTCCTTCGAAGCGGGGACGGCACGTTTCGGGGCGCGGAGTCCGGTCGCCGCGCCCTTCTCCGTGCCCGAGGTCTGGCTCGCCGCCTACGACCACGCCCTGGTCTTCGACCCCGGCCGTCCCGCGCGCCTGGTCGTGCACCGCGACCGCGATGCGCGGGCGACCGTCCTCGACGCCCTGCGGACACCGGCCGCGCGTCGGCTCGGGGGTGGGACCGGAGCGGTCCGGTTCTTCGACCGCGACTGGCACCGTGACGCCGTCGGCGTCGTCCGCGAGCACCTGCTCCGCGGGGACGTCTATCAGATCAATCTGACCGGATTCGCCCGGGCGGAGAGTTCGGTCGATCCCTTCGAGGGGTTCCGGCGCGAGGCGCGCGGGAACCCGACACCCCTGGCCGCCTACCTGCGGCTCGAGGGCGCGACGATCACCTCGCACAGTCCCGAACGACTGCTGCGCCGGCGCGGCGACCGGGTGAGCACGGGGCCGATCAAGGGCACGGCCCCCGCCGGTTCCGTCGACGCGTTGCGGGCCAGTGAGAAGGATCGGGCCGAGCACGTGATGATCGTGGACCTCTGCCGCAACGACCTCGGCCGGATCGCACGGCCGGGTACCGTGCGCGTCGACCCCTTGATGGCGACGCTGCGCGCGCGCGGGCTCATCCATCTGGTCAGCGACGTCCACGCCCGGCTCGTGCCCTCGCGCGGGCACGAACTGCTCGGCGCGCTCTTTCCCGGTGGATCGATCACCGGCGCGCCCAAGCGGCGGGCCTGCGAGATCATCGCCGCCGTGGAGACCGCCGCACGCGGTCCCTACACGGGTGCGATCGGGGCCGTCGCGCCCAACGGCGACATGGACTGGAGCATCGCCATCCGCACCGCGGTGTGGCAGGATGGCGCCGTCCACTTCGGCACCGGCGGCGGCATCGTGCTCGACAGCGACCCCGATCGCGAGTACGAAGAAGCCCGGTTGAAGGCGCGGTCCTTCTTCGCTTCACTCGGCGCCGCCGTGTGAACCCTCTCTTCGATCTCGATCCGGGACGTGGAAGCGATGATCGTCGACCTCGACGGAGCCCTCGTCGACGCCGCCGATGCGCGGGTCTCGCCCTTCGACGGTGCCTACCAGTACGGCGACGGGCTCTTCGACACCCTGCGGAGCTACCGTGGGTTCCTGTTCCGTCTGGACGACCACCTCGAGCGTCTGCGTCGGCAGTCCGAGCTGCTGCAGCTCGACTTCGACGACACCCGGGAGCACTGGTCGACACGGATCACCGCGTTGCTCGACGCCAACGATCTCATGGAGACCGACGCGCGGGTCCGGCTGCAGATCAGCCGCGGTGGCGACGACACCACCGACCACGTCGGCGCCGCCCCCACTGCCCTCGAGCCGGTCACGATGATCACCGCGCGCGCGGTCACGCCGCAGCTCGACGCGCAGCAGCGCGACGGGATCCGGATCATGTCCATGCAACCGGCCTTCGCCCGCGGCAACTTCCCCCAGCTGAAGTCGCTGAACTACCTGCCGTCGCTCATGGCGCTGCGCTTCGCACGCGAGGCCGGTTTCGACGAGGCGCTGCTCGTGAACTCGCACCGACGGGTGCTCGAGGCCGCTACCGGCAACGTGTTCGCGGTCGACGGAAACGTCCTGCGCACACCGTCGCCGCGCCTCGGTCTGCTGCCGGGAATCACGCGCGAGATCGTCCTGGAGCTGGCCGGTGAACTCGGGCTGCGCATCGACGAGGTCCTCGGCGAGATCCGGGACCTGCTGCTCGCCGACGAGGTGTTCCTGACGGGATCGGTGAAGGAGATCGTCCCCGTGGTCGCCGTGGACAACACGGTGATCGGCGACGAGACCGCCGGCCCGTGGACACGGCGATTGCACGAGCGCTACCGCGAACAGGTCGAGCGCGAGCGCGACTGAGCGCTCAGCGCGGCGGAAAGGTCGGCCGCGACCAGACCGCCCAACCCTCGGGAACGACACCACCGACCACGCCGGGATCGAGCCTCAGCCGCGCCACGTCGCGCAGGACGTCGTCGCGGTCGCGCGGTGCTCGCCAGCGCATGAGCAGTTCCTGCGTGCGGAGATCGCGCAGGCGGGCCCCGTCGCGATCGACGTCGAGGACGTAGCGCCTCGGCTCGCGCGGCGACGCCGCCCACCCGTCGATCCGCAGGGTCTCTCCCCAGGCCACGTCGGCGGCCAGCGTTCCCCAGAGCGCCCGCACCTCGAGGTACCAGGCGTCGCCCTCGTTCCAGAACGACACACGGTGGCGGTGATCGCGCGCGGCCCCGTCTTCGGGCCGGTCCGGGAGGTCCTCGCGCATGGAGCTGGTGGCCGGGTGGCGACGGACCCAGTCGAGGAAGTCCGCGTGCAGGTGCGGCCAATGCGTGCCGTACACGCCCTCGATCTGCACGACGGTGGCATCCGGTGGCCGCCTCCGGATTTCCTCGGACTCGCCGGCGAGATAGGCGAGCACGTCTCGCAGCCGCGCCCATCCGCCGCGCTCGCGCCAGAGGTAGTCGACGAACCGGGCGGCCACCGCGTAGCGCTCGTGGGCGGTCAGCGGAGACTCGTGGAAGCCGCCTTCGGTGAACATCCGTCGAAGATCGACGGGCTCGCTCCCGAGGACCTCGTCCGCGGTCACGGCCACGGCCGACGGCGCCTCGCCCCCGTGTCCGCCCAGCGCGCTGGCCAGCCCCTCCTGCAGGAAGGAGTTGTTGCCCGTCCTCCGCGTGCCAAGGGCCAGGGGCATGAGCACGTGGACGATCTCGTGTTCGTGCGGCAACGTCGTCGCCAGGATCAGACGCGTGTCGGCGAAGGCCACGCCCTCGGCGTCGATCCCGCTCAGGTCGCTGATGAGATCGGTGTCGCTGGTGAGCACGTACTCGATCGGCTGCCGCAGAAGAGAGGCGCGCGCCGCACGGTCCAGTTCGAGGCGCCGGGCCATGCGCTGGACAGCGGCCTCGAGGTCCTGGAGCTGCGCCCTGGCCGGGCGCTGGCCGGGCTCCACGTAGAGACGCACCGACGGCGTGCGCATCCGGAGCCAGTTCGAACGCACGCGCTCGAGGGCCGCGTCGTCGTCGAGGGCGCCGTCGTGGGCGGAGACCGACGACACGAGAACAACGATCCACAGGATCGAGCTCGGACCGACGCGAGGGAAGAAGCCGGGTCGAACGGGAGCACGCATGACCACGACTCTACACCATGATCCGGCGACGGTTCCTCCCGAAGGTCAACGGGTGCGGCCGGCGAGGGTCTCCGGCCGGGCCCCGAATCCCGATCCCGGACGCCACGGCCGCCGGGCCCGCCAGACCCGAGCGCGCCGGCGGACGAAGGCGAGCGTGCGCTCGCCCAGCACGAAGTAGGTCGGCAGCAGCAGCAGCGTGAGCGCCGTCGAACTGATCAGCCCACCCATCAGCGCCCGCGCCATGGGATAGAGCTCGCCGTTGCCCACGTGGCCGTCCCCCACCGCCAGGGGAACGAGTCCCAGCACGGTGGTGGTCGCGGTCATGAGGATCGGACGGAAGCGTTCGCGTCCGCCGCGGAGGATCGCCGATTCGAGATCGAGGCCTTCGCGACGATGGTGGTTGACGTGGTCGATCAGCACGATCCCGTTGTTCACCACGATCCCGATCAGGATCACGATGCCGATCATCGCCATGAAGTTGAAGGGCGTACCGGTCGCCATCATGAACCACGCCACCCCGAGTCCGGCGAAGGGAACACAACTCATCACGACCAGCGGATGGCGTAGCGACTCGAAGAGTGCGGCCATGATCATGTAGACACAGACGAGTGCGAGCAGAGCGTTCAGACCGAGCTCGTTCTCCTGTTGCTCCTGCCGCATCATGCGCGATCCGAAGTTCCAGCCGTAGCCGGCCGGCAGCGCCATGGCGGCCATGGTCGTGCGTACCTCGTCGAGAGCGCCGTCGAAGTCCTCGCCGTCGTAGGTCCCCCGTACCCGGACCGCCGCACGCTGGTCCACGCGCGTGATCCGGCTGGGCCCGCGTCCCTCGACGGTCGTCGCCAGCTGGTCGAGCGTGACTTCGTGACCGTCCTCGACGCCGATGGTCAGCGACCGCAGGTCCTCGACGGTGCGGCGGTCGTCGTCGTCGAGCATCACCCACAGGTCGAGTTCCCGCCGTTCGGTCCGCAGCTCCGGCAGGGGAACGCCCCGCACGGTGATACCCATGACCTCGGCCACGGCACGAGGATCCATGCCGAGGCGCCGGGCGCGATCTCCGTCGACGTGCACGCGGAGCTCGCGGTTTCCGCGGTCGTCGTCCGTGGTCACCTGCTCGACGCCGTCCAACAGCTCCAGACGGCGCTCGACTTCGCGCGACAGGCGCCCGAGTTCCTCGCTGTCCTCGCCGTGCAGGGTGACCTCGAAGGTCTTCGCCCCGCTTCCGCCACCGTCCTCGTCGCCGAGCAGGAACTCGACCCCGGCCAGGCGTGGCAGGTCCTCGCGCAGGGCGTCGCGCATCGCCCGCAGCTTCTCGGGACTCACGGTGTCCTGATCGAAGTACAGACGGTGCATCGCCACGCCGTCCTGGTACCAGGTGTACAAGTGGCGCAGTTCGTAGTCCTCGCGCCGTTCCCACAGGTCTTCCTGCACGACCTCCGCGTAGTCGCGTGCGGTGCGATAGTCCACGTCATCGGTGAACTCGTAGCGCACGGTCATGTACTCCCGCCGGATCCCCTCGGCTTCTCCCGACATCGCAGGACCGAATCCGGTGAGGACGACCAGTCCCGCTGTCGCTCCCACCACCAGGGGAACCAGCACCCATGCGGTCACGATCGGCCGGCGCAGCGCGGTCCAGTGCAACACGCGCTCGTAACGCGCCGCCCACGCCTCGACCAGGGGGTTCTCGCGCACCACACCGCGCCCGCGCAACAGGTGCGCCGTGAGCACCGGGATCACGGTCAGACTCACCACCAGCGAGATCACCAGCGTGACAGAGATGGTGATCCCGACCTCCTTCAGCCACGTCACCAGTTCGCTGCCGCCGCCGAGGACGATGGGCGCGAACACGACGACCGAGGTCAACGTGGCCGACACGACCGCCCGACCGACCTCGCGGGTCCCGCGCAGGGTGGCCGTCCGCGAATCCTCGCCCATCTGCATGCGACGCACGATCGATTCGAGCACGACCACCGCGTTGTCGATCAGCATGCCCACGCCGAGCATGAGACCCATCATCGACAGCACGTTCAGACTGTGGCCGGCGAAGAACAGGTAGGTACAGGTCCCCACGATGGAGATCGGGATCGCCAGGGCCGTGATCAGGGTGGTCGCCAGGTTGCGCAGGAAGAAGTAGAGCACCGCCACCGCCAGTACCGCGCCCACCAGTCCCGACGTCAGCAATCCGTCCAGGCCGTGCGTGATCTGAGCCGCCTGGTCGAAGAACATGACCACGTCGATGCCCTCGAGTGTCGGGTCGACGTTGATGCGCTCGAGTTCCTCGCGCACGCCCTCCACCACGTCGACGGTGTTCGCCCCGCTCGACTTCTGCACGTCGAAGGCCACCGCCGGCTCCAGGTTGATGAAGCGACCGTAGGGCAGGACGGGCGTCCCGTAGTGGACTTCGGCCACGTCGCCCAGCTTCAGACCCCGTTCGTTCAACGGGAGTTCGTTCAGTTCCTCCCAGCGCTCGACCCCTGCCCCGGCCCGCACCGGATAGCGCAGGCCGTCGCGTTCGACGTGACCGACGGTGAGATCGACGTCGGCGTCCCGGAGCAGCGCGAAGACCTCGCGGCCGTCGATCCGGTGCTCCTTCATCCGTTCCAGGTCGAGGTAGACGGTCACGTCGGGCGGCTCGACGCCGTTCACCGTGACGCGTCCCACTCCGGGAACACGCTGCAATCGCGCGATCACGCGTTGCTCGATCAGGTGGTAGCTCTCGCTGAGGTCCCGATCGCGGGCGCTGATCCGGCCCTGGACGACCGGGATGTCGGTGGTGTTCCACGTCATCAGGTGGATGTCGCGGACGTCGCCGGGCAACTCGGGGCGGATCTGATCGATCTTCTCCTTCACCTCGAGCCGCAGGACGTCGATCTCCCGTCCCCACTCGAACTCGACGCCGACGAAGGTCCCGTATTCGTCGCTCTGGCTGCTGATCTCCTGCACGCCACCGAGCGTCGCCAGCACCTCTTCGATCGGACGCGCGATCTCGCGCTCGACCTGCGACGGAATGCCGTTCTCGTAGGGCACCTGAACGCCGATGAAGGGCAGATCGGCCTGTGGCAGGAAACTCAGCGGCAGCTTGCTCGTGCTCACGGCGCCGAGCACGATCAACGAGATCAACCCCATGGTCACGGTGATCGGGCGGTCGACGGCGAGTCGGGTGAGCCACATGTCCTAGCTCCTCTCCGTCCGCAGGCCGTGGACCGAGCCGTAGAGGACCGGGATCACCAGCAAGGTGAGGAGTGTGGACACCAGGAGTCCCCCGATCACCGTCACGGCCAACGGCGCACCGAGCTCGGCACCCTCGCCCCGGCCCAGGGCCAGCGGAACCAGACCGAGTACCGTGGTCGTCGTGGTCATCAGGATGGGACGCAGGCGCGTGGCCCCGGCTTCGAGTACGGCTTCCCGCACGGCCAGACCCCGCCGACGCAGCTGTCCGATCAGGTCGACCAGCACGATGCCGTTGTTCACGACGATCCCCGCCAGCATCACGCCGCCGATCATCACCACCACCGACACCGAGGTCGCGGTCAGCGTCAACGCCGCCGTCACCCCGATCAGCGCGAGCGGCACGGTGAACAGGATCAGCAGCGGATCGAGCAGACTCTCGAACTGCGAGGCCATGACCAGGTAGACCAGGAACACGGCCAGAGCGATCGCGAACTCCAGCGATCGCAGGCTCGATTGCATTTCGTCGTTCTGCCCGGCCACCTCGAGCGTGATGCCCGCATCCACCGGAAGCGTCGCCAGCACCTGTTCGAGTTCGGCGCCCACCGACGCCAGGTCACGGCCGACGAGATCGCCGCTCACGGTGACCGACCGCGTCTGCGAGATCCGCTCGATCTCGGCCGGACCCCGGTCCATGTGGATCTCGGCGACCGAACCCAGGGGCACCGCGCGTCCGTCGACGTGGCCCACGACCAGCGTGTTCAGCTCGTCCAGGCCCAGCCGCCGCGCGCCCGCGCTGCGGACCAACACGTCGATCTGCCGATCGCGTTCCTTGTAGTCGGTCGCGACCCGGCCGAGGATCTTCGCGCGGAGCCCCTCGGTCACGGCCCGCAGTTCCAGCCCGGCGGCGCGCAACTTGTCGCGCTCGAACTCCACGCGCACCTCCGGGGTGCCGGCCTGCAGACTGCTCTCGACGTCACGCAGTCCCTCGACACCCTGCAGGGCCTCGGTCACGAGATCCGAGGCGCGCGCCAACTCGGCGAGATCGTAGCCGTAGATCTCCACCGCCACCGGCGCCCGCAGACTGAAGGAAGTGGGGCGTTGCAGGGTGGCCCGCACCGCTTCGAAGTCCTCGAGGCGACGGCGGATGGCGGCCGCCACGGCGGCCTCGCCGTCTCGGCCGACCGCGCCGTCGAGATGCACGTCGAGCTCGGCGTGGTTCTCGCGCCGATCCCGCGCGCTCCCGTTCGCCCCGGCGTCGAGCCCCACGTTGCTGAACACACGTGCCACGCCGCCGACACCGGCGACCGCGGACTCGATGCGAGCGACCACCCTGTCGGTGTGCTCGATCGGAGTGCCCTCGGGCAACTCGAGGGCGAATCGCAGCTCGCCCTGGGCGAAGGCCGGGATCAGGTCGGCACCGAGCGACCGCAGGCCGAAGAGCGACCCGCCGAAGAGGGCCACCGCAGCCACGAGGATCGCGAGACGATGCCGCAGCGCCCCGTCGAGCAGATGGGTGTACACACGGCGCGCACGGCCCGGTGCCGTTCCGGTCTCCGGGCGAGCCGGCATGGCTCCGACCGCCGGCGACGGCACGGCCGCTCCTGCCGCCTCCTTCGCCCGGCCCCCGAGCGCGGCCAGCATCGGCGTGAGCGTCAACGCGACCGCCAGGCTCACGAGCAGCGCGAAGGTCACCGTGAGGGCCTGGTCCTCGAAGATCTGCCGCGCGATTCCCTCGACGAAGAAGATCGGCAGGAAGACCGCGATCGTGGTCAGCGTCGACGCCGTCACCGCCTGGGCGACCTCGTGCGTGCCCGCGACCACTGCCTCGGCCCGGTCCCCTCCGCGGCGTCGGTGCCGGACGATGCTCTCGAGCACGACGATCGAGTTGTCGACCAGCATGCCCACGCCCAACGCCAGCCCACCGAGGCTCATGACGTTCAGGGTCACTCCCTGACGGTGCAGCAGGAGGAACGTCGCGACGATCGACGTGGGAATGGACACGGCGATGATCGCCGTGCTGCGCAGGTCCTGCAGGAAGACCAGGAGCACCAGCACGGCCAGCACTCCGCCCAGCATGGCGTTGCTCTGGACCTGGCGCACGGCCGCCTGCACGAAGGTGCTCTGGTCGCCGAGCACGTCGAGTTCCATCCCGTCGGGCAGGTCGCCCTCGAGGCGAGCTGCAGCCGCGCGCACGCGCTCGGCGACCTCGACGAGATTCGTGTCACCCTCCTTGTGGATCGCCACCTCCACGGCCGGTCGGCCGTCCATGCGGCTGACGATCTCGCGTTCCTTCCAGGCCCGCTCCACACGGGCCACGTCGCCCAGACGCACGACGCGTCCGTCCTCGCGCAGTACGACGGTGGCCGCGACGTCCTCCGGGCCGGTGTACTCGTTCAGGGTGCGCACGAGGAACTGGGAATCGCGATCGCGCAGCCGTCCTCCAGCGGCGTTCACGTTCTCGGCACCGACGATCCGGACCACGTCGGACACGTCGACACCCAGCTGCGCCAGGCGCTGTTCGTCGAGCTCGACGTGGATCTCCTCCTGCAGACCTCCGAGGACCTTCGCCGCCGCGACTCCTGCCACGGATTCCAGGTCCTTCTTCACCATGCTCTCGGCCACGTGCCGCAGTGCGATCAGGTTGTCGCCCCCGTGCAGTCCCAGCCGTACGACCGGATCGAGCGCGGGATCGAAGCGCAGCAGCACCGGGGTGTCGGCGTCCTCCGGCAGGTCGACCAGGTCCATCTTCTCGCGCACGTCGAGTGCAGCGAAGTCCATGTCGGTGCCCCATCCGAACTCGAGCACGATCTCACTGTGCCCCGCCCGGCTCACCGAACTCAGCCGATGCAGACCCGGAACCACGCCCACCGCTTCCTCGAGCGGTCGCGTGACCAGGTTCTCGACCTCGCTCGGCGCGGCGTCGTCGAGGGCGGTCTGCACCGTGAGCGTCGGGTAACTCACGTCGGGCAGCAGCTGCACCGGCATGCGCTGGAGCGAGACGACTCCGAAGAGGACGGCGGCGACGCAGACCATGAGGACGGTCACCCGGTGGCGAACGGCGTACTCGATCACGGACCGCATGGGAATCCCTCCGGCGGCAGTGGAGACGGGGTGACCCGGCCGGTCACCCCCGGTTGGACTGGGATTGCGGCTAGCGGCGCGCGAGCTCGGCGGTCGCGTCCCGGTCCTCGCGCTGGGCCGCATCGGGTCCGGGCAGGACCTCGATCCGGCTGCCCTGGCGCAAGCCACCCTGGCCGACCACGACCACACGATCGCCCGCGACCACGCCTTCGCGCACCTCGATGTGCTCGTCGTCGTGGTAGCCGGTCTCGATCACGACGCGGCGGACGGAATCGGCATCGGCCACGAACAGGTAGGTGGCACCGGCCTCGGCCACGAGCGCCTTCTTGGGAACCGCGACGACGCCGTTGCGGACGTCGGTGGTGACGCGGCAGCGGACGAAACTGCCACTGCGCACGGACTCGCCCGGATCGGCAACGTGAAGGGTGACCTTCACCGTCGACGTCGCAGCATCCACGACCGGTGCGATCCGCTCGACCGTGCCGGCCAGGTCCCGATCGGGTGCGACGTCGGGACGCACCGTGACGCGCTGACCCTCGGCCAACCGGCTCACGACCCGCTCGGGGAGGAAGAGCTCGACCTTCATCGGATCGGTGTCGGCGATCCCGAACAGGGGGGCGCCGGCCTGTATCGTCGAGCCCAGCTCCACGTGGCGGACCGTCAGCCGCCCCGAGAACGGCGCCCGCACGAAGTGGTCGTCGAGTCGTACCCGGGTGAGCTCGTACTGCGCCCGCGTCACCTCGAAGGCCTGCTCGGCTTCCTCGAGCCGCCGGTCGGTCTCGAGTCCACGCTCGGCCATGCCGCGGATGCGTTCGTACTCCAGGCGCGCGGTCTCGGCCCGGACCCGCGCTTCTTCGACCCGCAGCTCCTGCTCCCGGTGATCCAGCTCGAGCAGCACCTGGCCGCGCTCGACCCGGTCCCCCTCCTCGACGTGCAGGTGCGTGACCTGACCGGCGAGCTTCGTGGTCAACTCGACGCTGCGGTCGGCCTCGAGCGTGCCGGTGGCCCGGAACACGTCGGGCAGATCGGTGACCACGACCTCGGCCAACTCCACGGGAACGCGCTCGACGACGTCGTCGTCGTCGACGGCTCGATCGGCCGCGTGCGCGACCGCCGTCGAGGCTGGCGCGTCGGCCATCAGATACCAGGCACCCGCGGCCGTCAGGATCAGGACACCGGCGATGGCCAGGACGAATCGTCTGCGAACGTTGGGGCGGGGAATGCGCACGACCGTTCTCTCCTCTGCTCGTTCGGGCTCTCGCTGTCCCGAGGTCTCGTGGACACCGGCGGGTGACGTCGACCGCTGGGAGTGGAACGCAGGGCATCGAAGTCGGGTTACACCGGAAATCCGCGCCCGGCCTCCGCAGGGTCGACACCCGGGCCCGACGCGACGACGCCCGACGGGGTTCCGCCGGGCGTCGTGTCATTGCATCCGCTGGGACGAGCGGCGGATCAGACCGTCGACTGACGCTGCTCGCTCGACTCGATCACCGGCCGGTAGGTCTTCAACGCGTAGTCGCGCACCATGCGTCCGGTCGAGAAGTGCGGCAGACAGTAGGCGATGGCGTTCTTCATCATCTCGACCCACCGCCGCGGAACGTCGTTCTCGTCACGATCGTAGTAGGTCGGGACGACGTTCTGCTCGAGGACCTCGTAGAGCGCGAGGGCGTCCTCACGGTCGTGGATCTCGGGGTCGTCGTAGTCCCGGGGCTCTCCGATCGCGAATCCGTTCTCGCCGTCGTAGGCCTCCGGCCACCAGCCGTCGAGAATGCTCAGGTTCAGCGAACCGTTCGCGGCCGCCTTCTGGCCACTGGTGCCGCTCGCCTCCATCGGCCGGCGCGGCGTGTTCAGCCACACGTCGACCCCCTGCACCAGCACGCGACCCACGCGCATGTCGTAGTCCTCGAGGAAGAAGATCCTTCCCCGCAGCGAACTGCTCTGACTGAGCTGGTAGATGTGCTGGATCAGTTCCTGGCCGGGGTGATCCGCCGGATGCGCCTTGCCCGCGATCACGATCTGCACGGGTCGGTCCCGGTCGGCGACCAGGGCCCGCACCCGATGCAGGTCACGGAAGAGCAGATCGGCCCGCTTGTAGGTGGCGAAGCGCCGGGCGAAACCGATGGTGAGGCGATCGGGACGGAACTGCTCGCTGATCTCGCGCAGCTCGTCGCTCGAGCAGCCGTGCCGCGCGAACTGCTCGCGCATGCGCACGCGGACGAAACGGGCCAAACGTTCCTTCTGCGTCTGATGCGCCTGCCAGATCTCCTCGTCGTCGATGTCCCGCACCACGGCGAGATCGGCGTCCAGGTCCACCCGCTCCATCCAGTTCAGACCCAGATGACGATTGAAGACCTCGAGCATCTCGCTGCCGAGCCAGGTCTGCGTGTGGATGCCGTTGGTGATCGACGCGACCGGATCGGCGTCGTCGGGGATCCCCGGATAGAGATGCCGCCACATCTCACTGCTCACGTGTCCGTGCAGCTTGCTCACGCCGTTGGTCCGGTCGGCGGTCCGGATCGCCATCGCCGTGAGATTGAAGGCCGTCTGGTGCGACCCCTCGGGCTCGGCCTTGCCCATGGCGATGACCTTGTCCAGATCGAGGCCGTGGCGATCGACCCACCCGCGCAGGTACTTGCGCACGAGGTTCGGATCGAACTGCTCGTTGCCCGCGGGCACCGGGGTGTGGGTCGTGAACACGGACGTGGCCCGGATCTCCTCGAGGTGCTCGGGCTTCGGTCCCTTGTCGGCCTCCGACATCCGGACCATGCGCTCGAGCTGCAGAAATGCGCTGTGACCCTCGTTGAGGTGCCACACCGACGGCACGAGTTCGAGTTCGCGCAGGGCCCGCGCGCCGCCCACGCCCAGGAGGATCTCCTGGGCCAGACGCATCTCGCGGCCGCGCACGTACAACAGCCCGCTGATCGGCCGATCGGCCGGGTCGTTCTGCGGGATGTCGGTGTCGAGCAGCAGCAGCGGGATCCGGCCCACCTGCGCCACCCAGACCTTGGCGAAGACCCGGCGCCCGGGCATGTCGACGTCGATGATCACCGGACGTTGGGTCGCGCCGGCCACCGGGCGGACCGGCAACCGGCTGAAGTCGTACTTCGGGTACATGTGCTGCTGCCGGCCGTCGGCGTCGACCGCCTGCCGGAAGTAGCCCCGCCGGTACAGCAACCCCACCGCCACGAACGGCAGGCCGAGATCGCTGGCGCTCTTGCAGTGGTCACCGCTGAGCACCCCGAGTCCGCCGGAGTAGATGTTGAAGCACTCGTGCAGACCGTATTCGCTCGAGAAGTACGCGATCGGCCCACCCGTGGGCCCGCCGTAGTGACGGCGGTACCACGTGTCGGCCTCGGGATCGACGTACTCCTCGAACTCCTTGATCACCGAGTAGTAACTGGCCATGAAGGTGTCGCTCTGCAGGAGGTTCTCCCACTGCACCGCGTCCACGTTGATCAGCATCTGTACCGGATTGTGGTACTCCGACCACCCCACCGGATCGATGGTGTTGAACAGACGCCGGGCGCGGTGACTCCACGACCACCAGAAGTTGTAGGCCAGATCGTACAGCCCGCTCAACTCACGGGGCAGTTCGATGTCGGCGACCTTCAGACACGAGACCTTCACGCTCGCCTCCTGCGGGGGTTCGGTCGGTCCCGGACACGGGACGGTGGATCAGAACTGCGCGAGGCGTGCCACCAGGTCGACGACCCGGGTGCTGTAGCCCCACTCGTTGTCGTACCAGCTCAGCACCCGCGCCATGTTGTGCCCGCTCACCTGGGTGCTCATGGCGTCGAAGATGCTCGAGTGGCTGTTGCCGATGATGTCGCTGCTGACCACGGCTTCCGTGTTGTATTGCAGGATCGCTGCCATCGGGCCCTCGGCCGCCGCCCGCATGGCGTCGTTGATCGCGTCCACGGTCGGATTCTTCTCGAGGACGACGATGAGGTCCACCACCGAACCGTCGGGCACCGGCACGCGCATGGCCATGCCGTCGAGCTTGCCCTGCAGGGCGGGCAGGACCTTGCCCACCGCCTTGGCCGCACCGGTGGTGGTCGGAATGATGTTCTCGGCGGCGGCACGACTCCTCCGGAGGTCCTTGTGCGGCACGTCGGCCAGACGCTGGTCGTTCGTGTAGGCGTGGACCGTGGTCATCATGCCCTTGACGATTCCCCAGTTGTCCTGGAGCACCTTCGCGACCGGAGCGAGGCAGTTCGTGGTGCACGAGGCGTTGCTGATGATCCGGTGCTCGGGCTTCAGGTCGTCGTCGTTGACGCCCAGGACCACCGTCGCGTCGATCTCGTCCTTGGCCGGCACGGTCAGGACGACCTTGCCCGCGCCCGCCCGCAGGTGCTTCTCGATCCCGGCGCGGTCGCGGAAGATCCCGGTGGACTCGACGACCACGTCGACACCCTTCTCCTTCCACGGCAGCTCGGCCGGGTCGCGGATCTCGGTCATCTGGGTCTTCTGGTGGCCAGCGTGCAGTTCGTCACCCTCGATGTGCACGTCGCCCGGGTAGGTGCCCATGACCGTGTCGTACTTGAACAGGTAGGCCAGGCTCTCGTTGGGGGCGATGTCGTTGATCACGACGACGTTCATGTCGTCGCGCTGGCTCAGGATTCGGTAGACACTCCGGCCGATGCGGCCGAAGCCGTTGATTCCGACGTTCAGCATTGTTTCGGACCTCCCCCGCTAATTGGCCGTGGTGTGCGCTTCGGTCAGGTCGCGCAGGCGGATCATGAGCTCGACCACGCGCGTCGCGTAGCCCCATCCGTTGTCGTACCAGATGATGTTCTTCACGAGGTCGCCGTCCATGACCATGGTGGCCAGGCCGTCGATGATCCCCGAGTGCGAGTTGCCGATCACGTCGCTGCTCACCAGGGGGTCCTCGCTGTACTCGAGGATCGACTGGTAGCGGGTCAGCGCCGCGCTGCGCAACACCTCGTTCACCTCTTCACGGGTGACCGATCGCTCCATGCGGCAGGTGAGGTCCAGGCAGCTGCCGTCGGGCACGGGGACGTTGAGGGCGATCCCCGTGAGCTTGCTCTCGAGCGCGGGCACGATCGACCCGATCGCCACGGGCGAGTAGGTGTCGGTGGGAATGATGTTCTCGGCCGCGGCCCGACTCCGACGCAGGTCCTTGCCCGGCACGTCGGCCAGACGCTGGTCGTTGGTGTAGGCGTGGACGCTGGTGACGAAGGCGTGGTCGATCCCGAAGTTGCCGTCGAGGATCTGCATGACCGGCGCCAGGGCGTTGATGGTGCACGAGGCGGCGCTGATCATCCGCACCCCGGACTTGATCACATGGTCGTTGACGCCCGAGACGACCAGGGCGTCGAGTTGCTCACCCTTCTGCGGAGGCACGGTCAGGATCACGTGCCGGGCACCCTTGTCGAGGTGCCGCTGGAGCATCTCGCGGGTGCGGTACTTGCCGGTGGACTCGACGACCACGTCGACGCCGAGCGAGGACCAGTCGACCTCGCCGGGCTCACGAGCGGTGATCATCTTGATCTGCCGGCCCTTGGCGTACATGGCCTGGCCCTCCACCCGCACCGGCTCGCGGAACCGGCCGTGGACGGTGTCGAACTTCAGGAGGTATTCCAGACCCTTGGGGTCGGCGATGTCGCAGATGGCGACGACTTCGATGTCTTCACGGGAGTGCAGGATCCGGAAGATGTTGCGGCCGATCCGACCGAATCCCATGATCCCCACGCGGACGGTCATGTTTCCTCCTCATTCATCGTCGTGCTGCGGCGAGACCCGGGGGCGCCGCGATTGCGGGGTCCGTCACACTAGACCCATTCGCGCCGGGAAGAAAGACGCAACGTGCAGAGTCTGCATCCCGCCGATGCCACCGTCCTCCTGGGCTACGTGGCCGTGGTCCTGGGCCTCGGCTGGTGGGCCCAGAGACGCCAGTCCGACCAGACCGACTTCTTCCTCGGCGGTCGGCGGCTGCCCTGGCCCCTGGTCGGGGTGTCGATCCTGGCGACCGCGTTCAGCGCGACCTCGTTGCTGGGAGGACCCGGCGAGGCGATCTCGTTCGGACTGTTGTGGTTGCAGCTGCAGCTGGGCGACCTGCTGGCGATCCTCGTGGTCGTCACCGTCTTCGTCCCGGCCCTGCGCGGGCGCGCGCTGACCACGGCCTACGAGTTCCTCGAGGAGCGCTTCGACCGGCGGGTCCGTGTGCTCGCCAGCGTGCTGTTCCAGTTGCAGGTGGTGCTGCGGGCCGGGGTCCTGGTCTACGGGCCCGCCCTCGCCCTGTCGACGCTGACCGGCTTCTCCCTGCCGGTCACGATCGTGGCGGTCGGCACCCTCGCCACGCTCTACACCGTCTCGGGGGGACTCGAGGCCGTCGTGTGGACGGACGCCCTGCAGCTCGGGGTGGTCGCGGTCGGGCTCGGAGCCTGTCTGCTGACCGTGGCGCTGACCCTCGACGGGGGACTGGGCGCCGCCTTCGCGGCGGCCGCCGCCGAGGGGCGGACCGCGATCGTGGACTTCGACCAACCGATCACCTCCCCGCGCTCACTCCCCGGTGCCGTCGTCGGTTACGGGATCCTGGCCCTGGCCGTGGCCGGGACGAACCAGCAGTCGGTGCAGCGCTATCTCGCCTGCCGGTCGGTCGCCGAGGCCCGCCGGGCGGCCCTCCTGGGTTGGGCGGTCGGCGCCGCCGTCACCGTCGCCACCCTGGTGGTCGGTCTCGCCCTCTACGGCTTCTACCGATCGACCGCGCACACCCTGCCCGCCGATCTCCCCGCGGACGCCGTGCTCCCCCACTTCGTCGGAACCGAGCTCGCTCCGGGGGTCGCGGGCCTGCTCGTGGCCGCCATCCTGGCCGCCGCCATGTCGAGCCTCGACTCGGCCCTCAGCAGCCTGGCCACGGCCACCGAGGTGGACCTGATCGGACGCGACGGCACGGCCACGCGGGGACTGCGCCGCGCACGGTGGATCACCCTGGCCTGGGGTGTCGTGGCCACGGTCGCGGCCCTGGCCCTCGCCGGCCGCGGAACGCTGCTGGAACTGGGGGTCCGGGTGATGGGGTGGTTCGCCGGGCCGATCCTTGCCCTGTTCGTCATGGCCCTGCTGCGGCGCTCCCCCGGGGCCGGCGCCGCCCTGGCCGGCGCCATCACCGGCTTCACGATCACGGTGGTCCTGGTCGCCGATCCCTTCGGCGCCCCGATCCTGAGTCCCGGCATCTGGACCACCGCGATCGGGGCGGTGACCACGATGCTGGCGACGATCCTGCTCCAGAGTACCGTTGGACCTCGGCGCCGGAGACCAAGGGCACCGGCCGGTCCCGTTCCCGGAACTCGACGAGAGGGTCGTCGCGATGACTGACGTGCAGATCGACGGACGCGGACGCCGTGTCCTGGTCACCGGAGGCGCCGGCTTCCTCGGCATCAACCTGATCCGGGCACTGCTCGACCGGGGTTTCGAGGTCACCAGCCTCGACCTCGAGCCCTTCGACTACGAGGACTGCCGCGAACGCATCCGCGAGGTCCGGGGCGACATCCGCGACGCCGCGACCGTGGCCGAGGCCGTCCGCGACTGCACCGACGTCGTGCACTGCGCCGCCGCCCTGCCCCTCTACTCGGCCGAGGACATCCGCTCGACCGACCTCGACGGCAGCCGCGTGGTCATGCAGGCCGCGCTCGAGGCCGATGTCGACCGCGCCGTGCACATCTCCTCGACCGCCGTCTACGGGATCCCCGATCACCATCCGCTGGTCGAGGACGACCGCCTGCACGGCGTCGGCCCCTACGGCGAAGCGAAGGTCCAGGCCGAAGAGGTCTGCGCGAGCTTTCGCGAGAAGGGCCTGTGCGTGCCGATCCTGCGCCCGAAGAGCTTCATCGGTCCCGAGCGCCTGGGCGTCTTCGCCCTCTTCTACGACTGGGCCAAGGACGGCCACGGCTTCCCCATGATCGGCAGCGGGAACAACCGCTACCAGCTACTCGACGTCGAGGACCTGTGCGACGCGATCCTGCTCTGTCTGCACCTGCCGAAGGAGCAGGTGGACGACGTCTTCAACGTCGGCGCGGCGGAGTTCGCGACGATGAAGGAGGACTACCAGGCCGTGCTCGACCGCGCGGGCCACGGCAAGGAGATCAAGGGCTTCCCGGCCGCGCCCATGATCTGGACCCTGCGCCTGCTCGAGGCCCTGAACCTCTCGCCGCTGTACAAGTGGGTCTACGAGACGGCCTCGAAGGACTCGTTCGTGAGCATCGAGAAGGCGCAGCGCGTGCTCGGCTTCCGGCCGAAGTACAGCAACCAGCAGGCGCTGGTGCGCAACTACGAGTGGTACCTCGACAACCTCGACCAGTTCGAGGGGCGCAGCGGCGTGTCGCACCGGGTACCGTGGAAGCAGGGGATCCTGGGCGTGGCCAAGCGGTTCTTCTAGCTTCGCGGACCGTCACCGGCCCGTGGCGGATCGGAGATCGCGCCTCAGAGTGCGACCGGCTCCAGGATTCCGCTCTCCTGGACACGGTCGGCCACGGCCTCGCCGATGGCCAGGGACGCGGTCGCCGCCGGCGACGGCGCGTTCAGGACGTGCACGGCGTGGGGCCCGTCCACGAAGTGGAAGTCGTCGAGAAGCGCACCGTCGCGTCCCACCGCCTGCGCACGCACACCGGCGTGGGCGGGTACCAGGTCCTCGCGCCGGACCGCCGGGACCAGCTTCTGCAGGTCGCGCACCAGACGATCGAGGTCGAAGCTACGGCGCATCTCGTCGAACCCGCTGCGCCAGTGCGTCCGGAACAGTCGCAGCGCCCCCGGGAACGACAGCGTGCGCGCGAGATGCGCCACGTCGACGTCGCCCCACGTATAGCCCTCGCGGGCCAGGGCGAGCACGGCGTTGGGCCCGGCGTCGACCACACCGTGGACGTCGCGCGTGAGGTGCACGCCGAGGAAGGGGAAGGCCGGATCGGGGACCGGGTAGATCAAGGTCCTCACCAGATCCGCCCGCTCGGGTTTGAGCAGCCAGTACTCGCCACGGAAGGGCACGATCCGCACGTCGACGTGCGCACCCGCTCGGCGGGCGACCTCGTCGCAGTACAGCCCGGCGCAGTTCAGGAGAGCACGGGTCTGCACCGACCCACGCGGCGTGATCACGCGCAGCCCCCGTCCCGTCGGCTCGACGGCGTCGACGCGCCACCCGAAGCGCAGCGTGGCACCGGAGCCGCGAAGGTCTTCGGCCAGCATCGCCGCGACCTCGCCGTAGTCCACCACGCCGGACTCCGGCACGTGCAGGGCCTCGAGACCGGCGACCTCCGGTTCGTGCCGGTGCATCTCGTCCGGACCGATGCGACGGACCCCCTGCAGTCCGTTCTCACGTGCCCGTTCCTCGAGCAGGCCCAGACGCGCGCACTCCTCGGGCGAGGTGGCCACGATCAGCTTGCCGCTCAGCCGGTACTCGACACCGCGGTCCGCGCATTCCTCGATGAGTCGTGCCCGCCCCTCACGGCACAACCGGGCCTTCAGCGAGCCCGGCCGGTAGTAGATCCCCGAATGGATCACCCCGCTGTTGTGCCCGGTCTGGCCGGCGGCCACGCGGTCGTGCCGCTCGAGCACGGCGACGGTCAGCCCGGGATCGCGACGCTGCACCGCGCGCGCCGCGGCCAGCCCCACGATGCCGGCCCCCACCACGACCAGATCGACCCGGTCCTCGCTCAAGGCCTGCTCCTTCCGTGAGATCGGGGCCTGTCCTCTGGCGCCGACTCGGGCTAGAATGCCCGCTCCCGAGATTCCCCGAGGCGGAGGTTCCGAGCGTGCGCTGCCATGAAGTCGACTACGAGATCATCGGTGACGACCTGCAGATGGTCGAGGTGGAACTCGATCCGAGCGAAACGGTCATCGCCGAGGCCGGCTCCATGAACTACATGGAAGACGGTATCAGTTTCGAGGCCAAGATGGGCGACGGCAGCCAGCCGGACAAAGGATTCCTGGGGAAGATGCTCGACGTCGGCAAGCGCGCGCTCACCGGCGAGTCGCTGTTCATGACCCACTTCACCAACCAGAGTCAGGGCAAGAAGCGGGCGGCCTTCGCGGCCCCCTACCCCGGCAAGATCATCGCTGTGGACATGGCGAAGATCCCCGGACAGGAGATCTATGCGCAGAAGGACGCCTTCCTCTGCGCCGCCCTGGGCACCGAGGTGAGCATCGCATTCCAGAAGCGGCTCGGCGCGGGCTTCTTCGGCGGCGAGGGCTTCATCCTGCAACGGTTGCTGGGCGACGGCATGGCCTTCATGCACGCCGGCGGCACGATCATCCAGAAGGACCTGCGCGGCGAGACGCTACGCGTCGACACCGGGTGCATCGTGGGCTTCAGCCGCGGGATCGACTACGACATCCAGCGGGCCGGCAACCTCAAGAGCATGTTCTTCGGCGGCGAGGGCCTGTTCCTCGCCACGCTCCGCGGCACGGGCCGGGTGTGGCTGCAGAGCCTGCCGTTCTCGCGTCTGGCCGACCGGGTGATCGCGCACGCGCCGAGCAGCGGCGGATCGAGCAAGGGCGAGGGCTCGATCCTGGGCAACATCGGCACCATGTTCGAGCGCTGATCCGCGGGCCCGCTACGTGCGTGTGCGCAGCAGATCGCTGATGTCGGCCGGCGAATCGATCTCTCTCGGGTCCACCCCGCGCCGGAACAGGCGAGCGGGCTTCGCCCCGTCGAGGCGCAGCACGTCGTCGCGGCGGGCGAGCCAGCCTCCCTCGCGGAGCCCCAGCACCACCGCGTCGTTGTCCTCGAGGAACTCCCGCAACCGCTGCTCGCGGGTCTCGCCCATGTGCTCGCTGTCGGAGACGGGGTCGAGATAGTGGGGATTGAGCTGGAAGGGCAGAACGCCCAGGGCGTCGAATCCGGCTGGCTCGACGATCGGCATGTCGTTCGTGGTACGGATGGTCGGACACGCCAGGTTCGACCCGGCGCTGGCACCCATGTAGGGCATGCCCTCCTGGATGCGGCGTCGTAGCACGCCGAGCAGGCCGCGGTCCTGCAGTGTCTTCAGCAGACGGAAGCTGTTGCCGCCTCCCACGAACACGGCCTCGGCGGTCTCCAGCGCGGCGGAGGGGTCGGGTGTCTCGTGCAGCGAGTCGACCCGGATCCCCCATTGGCCGAAGCGGTCGCGGGCCTTGGCGGCGTAGCCGTCGCGGTCGTGCAGGGCGAAGGGGACGAAGAGCAGGCGCGACACCCCGTCGAGGTGATCGCGAACGGCCGCGTCGGCGTGGTCGAGGTAGCCGAGGCCGAACTGCGTGGAATTGCTGAGCAGGAGCAGGCGCATGAGACCTCCCGGGCGGATCGGACCGCCCCAGGTTAGGACCGACCGACGCGCCCCGCACCTGCGAACACGGTGCGTCTGCGCTAATCTGCCGCGGTACCCGCGAACGGGAGAGGGAGATCGATGGGTTGGATGCACTCGCTGCTGGGCGGAGCCCTGGGCTTCGCCATCGCCGGGCCGCTGGGCGCAGTGGTCGGAGCCGCCCTGGGTCACGGCCTGGGCCAGCGCGGCGCCGCGACGGCACAACTCGAAGGTCAGGAACGCGCGCAGGCGGCATTCTTCGTCAGCACCTTCTCCATGCTCGCCAAGATGGCCCGTGCCGACGGCCACGTGAGCCAGGAGGAGATCGCGGTCGCGCAGCGCTTCATGCGGCACGAGCTCGGGCTCGACGCCGAGGCCGAGCGCTTCGCCGTCCGCGTGTTCCGCGCGGCGAAGGACGCGCCCACGCCCTTCGAGGAGTTCGCGGCCCAGTTCGCCGACCTCTTCCGTGGCGAGGTGGAAATGCGCGAGGCCATGCTCGACGTGCTCGTCCGCATGGCCCTGGCCGACGGCAGCCTCCACGACGACGAGCGTCACCTGCTGGAGCGGGCCGCCGGGATCTTCGACCTGAGCCTCGATCGCTTCGAGCACGTGCTCGGCCGCCGTCACGCGAACTTCGACCGCCATTATCACACGCTGGGCGTCGAACCCGGCGCGCCGATGGAAGAGGTCAAGCGGGCGTACCGACGCCTGGTGACCGAGGTGCATCCGGACAAGGTGATGGCCCGGGGCATGCCCGAGGAGTTCGTGAAGGTCGCACAGGAACGCTTCCACGAAGTGCAGAACGCCTACGAGGCGATCCGTCAACGCGCGGCGGCCTAGTCTTCGGTGGCGCCGAAGTCTCCGGAGCGGCCGCGCAGCCCCCGGTCGCCCAGGCCCACCCGACCCTTGAGCACGCCGAAGAGCTGACGCGACACGCGGCCCAGGACGGATCCCCGCCCGTCACCGCCCTCCAGGCTCCCGCGCAGCCAACGTTCGAGATCGCGGACCTCCTCGACGGTCATCGGTTGCAGTCGGATCTCGGCGCTCACGTAGTAGCGGTCGTCGGGATGGAGGGCCTCGACCGCACACAGCGGCAGCCCGTCGACCTCCTCCACCCAGCGTGCGGCCTCGGCCCGCTCGGACGTGCTCGCCAGGAGCACGCCACCACCGTCGAACACGTCGTAACGCGCGTCGAGAACGTCGTAGAGCACGCGGATCTCGCTGCGGTGATCGAGGACGAAGTGGTCCCACAGGCCCGTGCGCTCGTTCCACAGCTCGACGACCAGACGCACGCGCGCCGGCAGGCCCGAGCGCAACGAGCGCTCGAGATCGTCGTCGAACAGCAACGGAGCGCGCACGTCGACGAGCACCTGGCCGTCGACGGTGCGGGCTTCGACCTCCAGCTCCGCCGCCGCCACCGCCGGGACCGCGACGGCCAGGACGAGGCACAGGAGCCAACGGGGATTCGGCGAGTACACCGTGGTTCCTCCTCCCCGCTCAGAACGGTCGTCGCAGCCGCAGCTGCACCATGAGGTCGCCGTCGCGCTCGAGCGGGCGGATCAGATCGGCCCGCAGGCCTCCGTCCTCGTCGTCCTCGTCGAGCAACAGGCCCACCCCGATGCTGCTGACCATGTCCGAGAGGTCGATCGAATCGTCCCGATCGACCCAGACCTGTCCGGCATCGGCGAAGAGCGCGAAGCCGAATCCGTCTTCGTCCAGGACCAGCTCCGCGTTGGCCAGCAGTTGCTGCTCCCCCCCGTACACCTCGTCGGAGTCGGCACCCAGCAGCAGCGACTGATAGCGATATCCGCGAACGGTCCCGATTCCCCCGGCCAGGTACCGCCGCTGTCGCGGCAGTTCGCCGTCGAGTGAAGTCCCGTATCGCAGTCGCAGGTCCAGGTGACCGTCGCGGCCGAGTCGGAGACGACCGCGGTACTGGGCGGTCAGCCGGGTGAAGTCGAACTCGCTGGGCAGCAGGTCGTCGTCGCTCGTCTCGAACTCCAGCCAGAGGTGGTCGAGGTCTGTCCCGACGCGCACGCGTGCGAACACGCTGCGCATGAGCCCCTCGTCGATCGCCGGATTGGGCAGGAAGTCCTCGCGTCCGCCCCAGCCCGCGATCACGCGGCGGTCGAGACTGGAATAGGTGTCGCTGCGGATCTCGACACGGGCGAGCAGTCGATCGGGAACGTCGGCCTCGAGCCCGAAGGTCAATCCCTCGCGCCGGAACCAGTCGAGGTTGTCCTCGCGGAACATCAGGGTCGACAGGCTGTTCTCGACCGCCCCGACGCCCGTCCGGTTCATGGTGTCGCTCGTTTCGTAGCCGGAGACGTGCGCCCGGATCCGGCCACCGGGCGCCAGGGGTTGGAGCAACGACAGGCGCGAGCTCCACCGATCGCTCGAGAAGCCGTACAGGAACATGCCCTCGACCGATGGCGACCACGGCCGGCCCGACCGCAGACGGGGGACGAGGCCGAAGAGGGCACCGTCGACGCGCTGGTAGGCCAGCACGGCGTCGTCGAACACCACGAAGTCGTAGGTGTCGTCGGACCGCCGCGGCCGGCGTGGGTGGCGCCGCTCGAGGACCACGTCTCCCTCGCGATCGATCCTGAGCTCGCTCACCCATCCGTGCTCGGCGTCCCGACGACGGGTGGGATTCGCCACGTCGGTGCGCGTCCGCACCTCCCCGTCGTCGTACTCGACCACGAAGACGTAACGGACGCGGCCCGGGGGCAGGTCGAGCTCGATCACCCAGCGTTCGTCGACCGGATCGAAGTCCAGGGCCCGGCGCTCCCAGTCGTCGGCATCGGTCTCGACCCACACCTGCCGGTAATCGCGGTCTCGCATGCGGAGGCGCACCCGGTCGCCGACGCGACGCGGCGCGTCGATACGGCGCAGCGACGGAGTGCGTCGCGGATCGGGATCGGTCGGCGCGCGGAAGGTGTGAGCGAAGAAGCTCTCGCGCTCCGTCGGCGGCCCCACGATCGCGGCGCCGGCGTCGGCCTCGGCCGACAGATGGAGTTCGGTGGCGCCGACGGCCCGCGCGACGAGCAACAGGAGCACCAACAGAGTGGACATGAAGACGAAGCGTTTCACGGTGACTCCCCCTCGCCGGACACCGCACCCCGCTCGCCGGGGCGCGCCGATCCCGCTCGGTGCAAGGGGGCCTCCACCCCGCAGGGTCGAGCCCGGGCCGATTCGCGTCCTGGACAACAAGCGTCCCGACAAAGAGTTGCGGGGATCCGTGCAGATTCGACCCGAACCGGGAAACGATGTCGAAGCGACACGCCGTGTCGTTGTGACACGTGTGCGCAGGTCACGAGCGCTCCATGCGCAGACGCTTCATCTTGCGGTGCAGGTTGGCGCGGTCGATCCCCAGCGCGCGGGCGGCGGCGGCCTTGTTCCCCCCGTGGGCGGTGATGGCCCTGCCGATCAGCTCCCGCTCGGTCTCCTCGAGGGCGGCCTGAAGCGTCGGGACGTCGACCTGCTGCGCTGTCTCCCGCACGGGTGTCGGCGACAGGATCGACCGCAGCGTGCCCGCCGCGATCTCGGGGGCGTCGGTCAGCGCGACCACGCGCGCCATGGCGTTGCGGAGTTCGCGCACGTTGCCCGGCCACGGATGATCGCGCAGCACGGCCGACGCCTCGTCGGTGAGTTCCGGCACGTGCCGCCCGAACTCGCGGCCGAAGTGCTCCAGGAAGTGTCGGCCGAGCCGCTCGACGTCGTCGTCACGCTCGCGGAGGGCCGGGACCCGGATCTCGAGCACGGCGAGCCGGTAGTAGAGGTCCTCGCGGAACGTGCCCTGGTCGACGCGGCGCCGGAGGTCGCGGTGCGTGGACGCCACGAGCCGGACGTCGACGCGCCGCGCGGTCTCCGATCCCAGGCGCGTGACCTTGCCGTCCTCGAGCACGCGCAGGAGCTTGGCCTGCAGCTCCAGCGGCATATCGCCGATCTCGTCGAGCAGCAGCGTTCCCCGATGGGCCCGCTCGAAGTGCCCACGATGCACGCGCTGGGCTCCGGTGAACGCTCCCGCGTCGTGACCGAAGAGCTCGCTCTCGAGCAGGGTCGAAGGGATCGCCGCGCAGTTGAGCTGGACGTAGGGGCTCCGCGCCCGCTTCGACGCCTGGTGCAAGGCCGCGGCGACGAGTTCCTTGCCCGTCCCGTTCTCTCCACTGACCAACACGGTGGCATCGGTCGGGGCCGCGCGATCGATCGCGGAGTGCAGGGCCTGCATCGCCCGGCTCTCGCCGATCATGGCCGCGGCGGCCCGGCCACGCCGCAGTCGCTCGTTCTCGCGCCGCAGCGTCGACAGCGCGAGTGCGTTCTCCACCGACAGCAGCAGGCGGTCGCCGGTGATCGGTTTCTCGAGGAAGTCCACCGCTCCCAGGCGAACCGCCTTGAGGGCGAGATCGATGGTTCCGTGGCCGCTCATCATGATCACGGCTCCGGCCTCGGCGCGGTCTCCGCGGACGTGCTCGCCGAGCCAGTGCATGCCGTCCTCACCGGGCAGGCAGACGTCGAGCAGGACCAGATCGGCCGGCTCCTCACCCAGCGCACCGCGGAGTTCCTCGACCGAGGCCACCGTGGTGCACTCGTGGCCCTCGTCCGACAGCACACCCGCGAGCAGGCGCCGGATGTTCGGCTCGTCGTCGACGACGACGATGCGTGCGCCCGCCTCGCTCACGATCGGTCCTCCTCGGGCGGCTCGGCCGACGGCCACCGGACACGGAAACGGGCTCCGCCCCACGGCGACGTCGTGGCCTCGATGTCCCCCCCGTGATCCTCGACGATCCGCTGTACGATCGCCAGCCCGAGTCCGGTCCCGGTCTCGCGCGTGGTGAACCCCGGCTCGAACAGGCGCGCCGCTGCATCGCCGAAGCCCGGGCCGTCGTCGTCGACCTCCAGGATCACCACGCCGTCGTCCACGTGCGCTGCGACCCGCAGACGGCCGTCCCGCCCCATCGCCTGCACCGCATTCTTCACGAGGTTCGAGACGACCTGCCGGAGCTGTCCCGCGTCGGCGCGCACGCGGAGGTCTGCGGCGACGTCGACCTCCGACGTCACCCCGTCGGGCACGTAGAGATCGACGACCTGGTCGACGGTGGCACCGAGACCGACGGCCACGATCCGGGGCTCGGGCAGCCGTCCCAGGACCGAGAACTCCTCGGCCAGCCGGCGCAGGTTGCCGACCTCCTCCTGGATCGCGCCGAGCGATTCCAGGGTCCGCTCGTCTCCTCCCTGTCGCCGGAGACGGTGCACGGCCAGCTGGATGGGTGTGAGGGGATTCTTGATCTCGTGGGCGAGCGAGCGGGCGATCCCCTGCCAGGCGGCCAGTCGCTCGGTCCGCCGCAACCGCTCGCGGTTCTCGGCCAGTTGCGCGGTCATGCCGTCGAAGGCCCGGACGAGCTCGCCGACCTCTCCCGACGCCAGGGTTCCCACACGGTGATCGAGATCGCCGGCCCCCACGCGTCGCGTCGCCTCGACCAGCTCGCCCAGCGGCCCGAGCAGCCGTGCGCTCACGTCCCGCGCTGCAACGGTGCCCAGCACCGCCACCACCGTCACGGCCACCACCGCGATCACGAGCAGGCCGTTGGCCAGCAGCGGCCCGTAGTAGAGCTCGAGCTGGCGCTGGCCCTGGAACCCCGCCTCGATCCGTCGCAGGTCGGCCGCGACGCCGTCGGGAATCCGAAGGACCGAGACCACGTGCCCGTCGTCGGGTCCGAGCCGCCGGCCGGCGACGAGTGCGGTCCCCGCGCCGGCGACGACACGACGGGGACCCCATGTGGGCCTGTCCAAGACCTCCCCGGGCACGGCGGACAACCAGGGCGCCGGATCGAGTCCGCCTCCACGGGCCTCCGGTACGTCCACCAGGCGCCAGCCCGTGTGGCCGGGTCGCTCCACCACCGGGCTCCGCCCCTCGGCCAGGGCGCGGACCCAGGCGTCGGTGCGGTGGTGCAGGTCCCGGCCCCCTTCCTCCAGGTAGGCGCGCGCGAGGCCCAGTCCGCCGTCGACGGCACTCTGCGGACCCGGCGCGTCGAGCACCGCCAGGACCGAACGCGCATTGAGCGCCAGCACCACGGCCACCGTCGCCGAGGGCAACAGGGACGCCAGCGCCAGGGCCAGGAGCAGCCGCCGACGCAGCCCCCGCGTCCGGAGCAGGAGGACCAGGACGGCCGCCAGTCCGAGGGTGGCGGTGATCGCCAACGCGAGCTGTAGTCCGTCCACGCCGGACCTCCCGGGATTCGAGGGCGCCGCCCTTGGCGCAGATCACGGAACCGTCTACTTTAGCCTGAATACCGCGCGCAAGGTTTCTCGTGCCCCCTGCCCGAGCGCTCGCCCACGATCATGACTACCACGCGACCGCGCAGGCGCTCGACCGGCGCCAACGATCCGACGCTTCCCGACGACTGGCACGACCCCCTCGCGGTCGCCTACCGTCGCTGGGCGCACCTGCACGCCACGATCGATCCGCTCGCGCGCATCGAACGCGCGGTGCACCCCGACATCGAGGACCTGCTCGACACCGCCGACGACGATCGGCGCGCCCGACTCGAGCGCTCCTACGCGGGCAGCATCGGCGCCGAGTTCATGCACATCGGCGACCGCGAGCGCGCGGTGTGGATCGCGCGCGCACTCGAGGACGACGAGGTCGAGGCCCTCGACCGCGACCGCATGCTGCGCCGGCTGATGGAAGCCGAACTCTTCGAGCGTTTCCTGCATCGACGTTACGTCGGCAGCAAACGTTACTCTCTGGAGGGCGCTGCGGGTCTGATCCCGATGCTCGACACGATCCTCGACGGCGCCGCCTCGGCCCAGGCGGAGCTGGCGCTGTTGGGAATGAGCCACCGCGGACGCCTCACGGTCATGGTCGAGACGGTCGGCGTGCCCCACGCCTCGCTCTTCGCGGGACTGGAGGACGTCGACCCACGGAGCACCCTCGGCAGTGGCGACGTGAAGTACCACATGGGCGCCACGGGGGTGCACCGCCGCCCGGAGGGCGGAGAGGTCCGGGTCCACCTCGCGAGCAATCCCAGCCATCTCGAGGCCGTGAATCCCGTCGTCGCGGGCCGGGCCCGGGCACGTCAGACGCGTCTGGGCGAGCAGGGTCCGTCCCGGGTGATCCCGATCTGCCTGCACGGCGACGCGGCCTTCGCCGGTCAGGGCATCACGTCCGAGACCCTGAACATGGCGGAGCTGCCCGGCTACGACGTGGGCGGAACCATCCACGTGATCGTGAACAACCTGATCGGCTTCACGGCCGAGCCCGTCTCGCTGCACTCGTCACGCTACGCCAGCGACGCGGCCAAACGGTTGGAGATCCCGATCCTCCACGTCAACGGCGAGGACCTCGCCGCGATCGAGCGCGCCGGCCGGATCGCCTTCGAGTACCGCCAGCGTTTCGGCGACGACGTGTTGATCGACCTGATCGGCTACCGGCGCTACGGCCACAGCGAGGTCGAGGACCCCACGACCACGTCGCCGACCCTGTACGAGAAGATCGGCCGGCGGGGACTGCTGTACGAGCAGGTCGCCGAGCAGTGGGACGTGCCGTCCGAGACCGTCGACGCCATGCGCAAGGAGATCGAACAGAGGTACTCGACGGCGCTCGACGAGGGTCGATCGGCCGAACGGCGCCCGGTCTTCCGTCAGATGCCCTACTACTGGGACGAGTACGAGGGCGGGCAGTACGACCCCGACGACGAGGTCGCGACCGCGGTCGATGCCGAAGCGCTCGACGCCGTGGCCGACGCGCTCGGGACCACTCCGGAGGGCTTCACCGTGCACCGCAAGGTGCAGAAGTTCGTCGGGCAACGCGTGGCCATGGTGCGCGGCGAGGCTCCCCTGGACTACGGCACGGCCGAGGCCTGCGCCTTCGGTGCCCTGCTTCGGGAGGGACGTCTCGTGCGTCTGTCGGGCCAGGACTCCCGTCGCGGAACCTTCAATCATCGCAACGCGGCGCTGCTCGACGCCGAGACAGGGCAATCCCACGTGCCGCTGGCGGGCCTGGCGACGGGCGACGCCTGCTTCGAGATCATCGACTCGCCGCTCAGCGAGGCGGCCGTCCTGGGTTTCGAGTACGGCTTCAGTCGCGACTATCCCGACGGGCTCATAGCCTGGGAGGCGCAGTTCGGGGATTTCGCCAACGGCGGTCAGATCATCATCGACCAGTTCCTGGCGGCCGGCGAGGACAAATGGTCACTGTTGAGCGGCCTGGTCCTCCTCCTTCCGCACGGATACGAGGGGCAGGGCCCCGAGCACTCCAGTGCCCGTCTCGAGCGCTTCCTGCAGCTGGCGAGCGAACACAACATCCAGATCGTCCAGCCGTCGACGGCGGCGCAGTACTTCCACCTCCTGCGGCGCCAGGCGCTGCGGAAGTGGCGCAAACCGCTCGTGGTGTTCACCCCCAAGGGAATGCTGCGGTCCAAGGCGTCGAGCAGCCCACGTGAGGAACTGATCGACGGTGCCTTCCGTCCCGTCCTGGTCGACGCCGCGGGTGGCGAGGTGCAACGCGTCCTGCTGTGCTCTGGCAAGATCGTCCACGAACTGCGTGCCGAGCGTGAGAAGCGGGGGGCCGAGGACACGGCGATCGTGTGCATCGAGCAGCTCTATCCCTTCCCGGAGCAGCGGATCCAGGCTGCGCTGCGGGCCTGGCCCGACGCCCGTCAGGTGGTGTGGGTGCAGGAGGAGCCTGCCAACATGGGGGCGCTCGCCTTCGTCCGACCCGAGCTCCAGCGCCTGGCCGGCGGACGCCATGTCACCACCGTCAAGCGGAGTGCCAGCGCCAGCCCGGCCACCGGCTCGAACAAGGCCCACCGGATGGAACAGGAGGCCCTGATCCGTCTCGCCTTCGCCTGATCCGAGCACGATTCCGGGCCCCTTCGGGGCCCGGCACCCCCACTCACGAAGGCCGGCTCTTGCGCCCGGCCGGCCTCTTGCACAGGTTGCCGCACGATCGTCGCCGGCCGGAGCCGGGATCCGGGTCGGCTTGACAACCGCACGGACCCGTGGTTTTCCTCTCGGCGTCCGGCGCCGGATCCGCGGTAGGGTCCGGCGCCATGTTGCGAGACTGCCGGTCCGATCCCGCGCCGCGCATTCGTTTCCCCGATCCGAGCCGGTCCGAAGCCCACATGGCCAAGAAGCGCAGCAGCCGTAGCCGAGAGCGGGCTCCGTCCGCCCAGGGCAAGCAACTGGTGATCGTCGAGAGCCCGAGCAAGGCACGGACGATCAACAAGTACCTGGGCGACGACTACGTCGTCATGGCCAGCGTCGGCCACGTACGCGACCTGCCCGCCAAGGCACCCAAGGGCGACAAGTCGCCCGTCCCCGGGGTCGATCTCGACCGCGACTTCCGGCCGACCTACGAGATCCTGAAGGGCAAGGACTCGACGATCAAGGACCTCAAGCGCCAGGCGAAGCAGGCGCGCGAGGTCTGGTTCGCAACCGACCTCGACCGCGAGGGCGAGGCCATCGCGTGGCACCTGGCCGACGAGATGGGCATCGAACCCGATCGGGCCAAGCGCGTGATCTTCTCGGCGATCACCCGGGCCGAGATCGCCCGGGCCTTCGACCACCCGCATCCCATCGACATGGATCGGGTGAACGCCCAGCAGGCGCGACGACTGCTCGACCGCATCGTCGGCTATCAGGTCAGCCCACTGCTCTGGAAGAAGGTGGCACGGGGTCTGAGCGCCGGGCGCGTGCAGAGCGTGGCGGTTCGGCTCGTGGTCGAACGCGAACGGGAGATCCGCGCCTTCGTCCCCGACGAGACCTGGAAGCTCTTCGCGAACTTCCACCCCGGCGACGTGGACCTCGCTGCCCTCGGTGACGAATGGACCGAACTGCTCACCACGCGTGACGCCAAGGGCAAGGGTCCGACGCAGAAGCAGCTCAACGCCTGGCTGGCCGACAGGGACGGTCTGCGCGCCGAACTCGTCGAGGTCGGTGGAGAGAAGTTCTCGATCGAGGCGTCTGGCTCGAAGGACGACCCCGACGCGGCCGTGGTCGACCTGACCGACCGTGTGTCCGAGGTCGCCGTCCGCGCCGGCCTCGACGGGATCGAGATCGAAACGCGCGAGGATCCCAAGGGCAAGGGACCCGCTCGCTTCGTGCGGACCGTCCGCGGCGCGGTCGATCCGTCGACGCCGTACCGCGTGGCCGAGATCGAGACCAAGCGCACCAGCAGCCGCCCCGCACCGCCGTTCATCACGTCGACGCTGCAGCAGGCCGCGAGCAGCCGCCTGAGCTTCGCGGCGCGGCGCACCATGCAGAACGCACAGCGCCTGTACGAGGGGGTCGACATCCCGGGCGAGGGTCCGGTGGGTCTGATCACCTACATGCGAACCGACAGCACCCACATCGCCGGCGAGGCCCTGAACCAGGTCCGCGAATTCGTCGACCACGAGTACGGCGAACGCTACCTGCCGCCCAAGCCCAACTTCTTCGGTAGCAGCAACAAGAGCGCGCAGGAAGCCCACGAAGCGATCCGACCCACGTCGGTCCGACGCACGCCCGCGAGCATGAAGAAGGTCCTGCCACCCGATCAGTGGAAGCTCTACCGGTTGATCTGGGAGCGTTTCGTCGCCTGCCAGATGATGCCGGCGCAATGGGATTCGACGAGCGTGTTCATCGAGGGTGGACGCGACTCCGAACGCCCGCTTCGCTTCAAGGCCTCGGGCCGCGTGCTCGCCTTCGACGGACACTTCCGCGTGTCGGGCGTACCGACCCTGAGCGACGAGCAGACCCTGCCGCCGATCCAGGAGAACGATCGGATGGGTGTGTTCGCGATCGATCCTCAACAGAACTTCAGCTCGCCCCCCAAGCGCTACAGCGAGGCGAGCCTGATCAAGACCCTCGAGTCCGAGGGCATCGGCCGGCCGTCCACCTACGCGTCGATCATCCAGGTGATCCAGGACCGCAAGTACGTCGAACTGATCGACCGCGCCTTCCATGCGACCGACCTCGGGGAGGTCGTGACCGACAAGCTGATCGAGGCCTTCCCACGGATCATGGACGTGGGCTACACGCGCGACATGGAGTCCGAACTCGACCAGGTCGAGGAGGACCATCTCGACTGGGTCGAGATGCTGCACCGGTTCTACGGTCCGTTCCGCGACTCGCTCGACGAGGCCATGGAATCGTTGAGTCACGCCAAGGCCGAGACCCAGCCCGCCCCCGACGAGTACCGCTGCGGCAACTGCGGCGCCCCGACGGTCTACCGCTTCGGGAAGAACGGCCGTTTCCTGAGCTGCTCGCAGTATCCCGACTGCAAGTGGGCGAGCCCGATCGACCGCGAGGGACGGCCCCAGGAGGCCGAGACCACGGGGGTGGCGTGCCCGAAGTGCGGCGCTCCCATGTTCAAGCGCTCGGGCCGCTTCGGCCCCTTCCTGGGCTGCTCGCGGTACGGGGACGAGAAGGACCCCTGTGACGGGATCCTCAACCTCGACAAGAAGACCGGCAAGGTCACTGCTCCCTCGCGTCCGCCGCTGGAGACCGATCTGCAGTGCCCGAAGTGCGAAGCCCCCATGTACCTCCGCGAGGGTGTGCGCGGGCCCTGGCTGGGATGCTCCCGCTTCCCGAAGTGCCGGGGACGGTTGGCATGGACCAAGCTGGACGAGGACGTCCGTGAGCGCCTGCAGAAGGAGCTCGACGCCCATGTCGCCGCACACCCCATCCCCGTCATCCGCACGGTGCACGGGGCCGCCCTGACCGACGAGAACGGCAAACCCCTCGCGGACGCCCCGAAGCCGGACCAGATCGTGGTCGAGACCCAGGGCGCCGACTCCGACTGAGCCGGCTCGTCACGAACGGGTTCGCCACGAGAGCAGCCGGCCTCGGTCGAGGTGGGGCGTCGTCGGTTGCGTTCCGCGAGAGTTCGGATCCGCTCAGTCCGCGGCGAGGCGCGTGCCCGACAGCTCCCCGTGCACGCTGTCGAGGGCGCGCCGCATGATCCACGCGCGGTCGTCGGGATCGCTGGAGTTGCCGGCACGCCAGCGGGCCCGCCGCAAGTTCTCGGCCGCGTCCTGTGGGAGGGCGCCACCCATCAGCAGCCCGTCGGCCGCGGTCATGTAGATCGCCGCACACGCGGCGCGCTGACCGTGGTTGTAGAGGGGCGCGCCGCGATCGATGGCTCGCTCGATCAGGCGCTGCGCCGCCCGGACTCGGCGTTCGTCGTCCCCGGGCACCAGCACGCGGTCGATCACGTGGATCACCCCGTTGCTCGCTCGGACGTCGGCGGCCACGACCGTGGCGTCGTCGACCATCAGGGTCTCCCCGTCGAACTCGAACTCGACGCTCCGACCGCTCAGGGTCTCGCCTTCGTCCAGCGTCACCGCGATCTCGGCCGGTATCTCGCCCGCGATCACGTGATCGGTCAGCAGGTCCACGAGACGGTCACGGTTCTCGGGGCGGAGCAGGTCCTCGACCGTGCCGTCGGGCAACGCGGCGAAGGCGTCGTCGGTCGGGGCGAAGACGGTGAAGGGTCCCTCGCCCTGCAGGACCTCGGCCAGTCCGGCGGTCTTCACCGCGGCGACCAGCGTCTCGAAGTCCCCCGCGGCGCTCGCGGTCTCCACGATGTCGTTGCCCGCCGCGGACGGAGAGCCCGACAAGAGCATGATCAGCGCGACGACCGTGGTCGCGGCGCGCAGGTCGGTTCGACGGAACATCTCGTCTCCCGGGGGGCGATCGGTCGTCGGATGCTGGCTGTGGATTCGCCTCGGACCCCGGCACGGATGCGCGGATACGACGACGCGGCCCCCGTTTCCGGGAGCCGCGTCGTGTGGACCGGGCCGCGATGGTCGGACGCGGGCCTAGTATCGGTAGTAGTCCGGCTTGTACGGACCCTCGACCGGCACGCCGATGTAGTCGGCCTGCTCCCGGCTCATGGTCGTGAGCTTCACGCCCAGATGATCGAGGTGAAGGCGCGCGACCTCTTCGTCGAGGTGCTTGGGCAGCACGGTCACGCCCTTGTCGTACTCCTTGCCGTTCTTCCACAGGTCGAGCTGGGCGAGCACCTGGTTGGTGAAGCTCGCGCTCATCACGAAGCTCGGGTGGCCGGTCGCACACCCCAGGTTCAGAAGTCGACCCTCGGCCAGGATCATCACGCCGTGGCCGTCGGGGAAGCGGAACTCGTCGTACTGCGGCTTCACGTGGATCCGCTCGACGCCCGGGTACTTCTCGAGTCCGGCCATGTCGATCTCGTTGTCGAAGTGCCCGATGTTCCCGACGATCGCCTTGTCCTTCATCTTCTTCATGTGCTCGACGGTGATGACGTCCTTGTTCCCCGTCGTGGTGATGAAGATGTCGGCGTAGTCGATACAGTCCTCGAGGGTGTTGACCTCGTAGCCCTGCATGGACGCCTGCAGCGCGCAGATCGGATCGATCTCGGTCACGATCACGCGGCAGCCCTGGGCACGCAGCGCCTCGGCGCTCCCCTTGCCCACGTCGCCGAAGCCGCAGACCACGGCCACCTTTCCGCCGAGCATGACGTCGGTGGCACGCATGAGACCGTCGGGCAGCGAGTGACGGCAGCCGTAGAGGTTGTCGAACTTCGACTTGGTCACCGAGTCGTTCACGTTGATCGCCGGGAACAGGAGGGTGCCCTGCTTGGCCATCTCGTAGAGGCGGTGCACGCCGGTCGTGGTCTCCTCGCTCACCCCGCGCACGTTCTCGGCCAGGCGATGGAAGAACTTCGGATCGGTCTCCATCTCCTTGCGGATCACGTCGAGGATCACGCCCCACTCGGCGGGCTCCTTGTCGGGATCGAAGGTGGGAACCTCACCGGCCTTCTCGAACTCCACGCCGCGGTGGAGCAGGAGTGTCGCGTCACCGCCGTCGTCCACGATCAGATCGGGACCGCTGCCGTCCGGCCACTCGAGCGCCTGGCGGGTGCACCACCAGTACTCCTCGAGGGTCTCGCCCTTCCAGGCGTAGACCGGGCACCCCATGGGATCCTCGGGCGTGCCGTTGCCCACCACGACGGCGGCCGCCGCGTGGTCCTGGGTCGAGAAGATGTTGCAACTGACCCACCGCACGTCGGCACCGAGGTCCTTGAGCGTCTCGATCAGTACGGCGGTCTGGATGGTCATGTGCAGGCTGCCCATGACCTTCGCGCCGGCGAGCGGCTTCTCGTCGCGGTGGCGGCGACGGAGCTCCATGAGACCGGGCATCTCGTGCTCCGCCAGTTCGATCTCGCGGCGGCCGTAGGCCGCCAGCGACAGATCGGCGACCTTGTGGGTGGGACGGGTCATCGACTGGGTCGACATTCGAATTCTCCAGGCAGGGGCAGTAATTCTCGGGAGAAACGGCGCTCGGGACGTGGGTGCGGAAGGACGGGGGCCGGCCGCACGGACGAACGCCGGATACGATTGTACCCGGCGTACGATAGATGGCCAATGGGGATCGCGCTACCGCGAGGCCGCCGCACGGGCTCAGGCGCTCTTGCCCTCGGTCCCGGTCGACGCGGTCCGCTCGGTGCGCTCGGTGCGCTCCTCGATCGACGGGGCGTCGGCTCGCTCGGCGGGCTTGGCGTCGGAATGGGTCCGCCAGTAGCGATCGAGAACGGCTCCGAGCAATGGGCAGAAGTCCAGGATGCAACCGCATCCTTCGCGGGCGTCCGGGGTGTGCAAACGGGCCCAGAACTGCGTCGGCGTCAGCCCGGTCGTCTTCTTGAACACAGCGAAGGCATGGGCGCGGCTCGAGTACCCCATGGCGTCGAGCGCTTCCCCGGCGCGGAGCTTGTCCTGACCGCTCAGCCGCGACAGAGCGATCGCCACCCGCGCCGACTGCAACAGCGCGTGGGGATTGATGACCGGACTGATGCTGCGGGTCAGATGCTCGCGCGAGACACCCACCTCGTTGGCCCACTCACCCACCGACACGTAGGCCGAGGGGTCGTCCTTCAGCGATTCGAAAGCTCGTTGCAGGAGGGGGGATTCGAGCTTGGACTCGAGGTTCGTGAAGAACGTGGGAAGACACGTCTTTCCGCAATCGTGTCGGAGTCGACGGCTCTCCTCTGTCATAACCAGACGATCCTCTCGAGACGGCCCTGGATCCTGACCCTGTGCCCCGTGCCGGTCGGATCCCCGAACCTCCAGATCACATGATAGATGCACTGCGGAACTGGATCAACCTTGGATCCCGTATACCGATGTCGCATCTGCTAAAGGGGATCATGGCCGGTACGCCCCTCGGCGCGAATCGGTGGACGACGTCCGACCGCCCGCGCACATCACGGAATTGCAAGACACGTGCGCACTGGAGCCGGTCACGGCCCCGGCGAAGGCGCAAGGCCTGCTGTGACAGGACTCACGCTGTGTATTCGCCGTTCGGAACCGTTTCCCGATACCGCAAACAAGCCGGTCATGGGAGTCCGTGCCGCTGTGATTTCGTGATCAACCATGATGCAAAGGCACTACTTCTCACGATATTCGCCTTGCAGGGCGAATGCGTGGGACCTGTAGAACTGCAATTCACGGATCGACTCGTGGAGGTCGTCGAGTGCCCTGTGCTGCCCCGTCTTCGAGGGCGCACGCCCCAGCAGGTCCGGTGACCACCGCCGCACGAGCTCCTTGACCGTGGACACGTCGACGTTCCGGTAGTGCAGGAAATCGTGCAGGCGCGGCATGTACCGGCGCAGGAATGCCCGGTCCTGGTGCACGGAGTTCCCGGCCAGAGGAACGCTCCGCGGCGAGCAGCGTTCACCCAACCACTCGAGGATCCGCTCTTCGGCGGCGGCCTCGTCCATTGTCGAGGACTTCACCATCTCGACCAGACCGGAATCGCCGTGGTGCTCGGTGTTCCACGCGTCCATGCCGGCCAGGAGGTCTTCGGACTGGTGGACCACCAGATCGGGCCCTTCCTCGATCGACTCGAGGTGCCCGTCGGTGAGGATCACGGCGATCTCGAGGATCCGATCGGTCTCGGGATCCAGTCCCGTCATCTCGAGGTCCATCCAGATCAACGGTTGCGACGACGCCATCCCGCGTCACCCTTTCTGCTTCGCCCCCGGCGCGCCCGTGTGCCGACGGCACCACGAAGACCCGAGGAGTCCCGATGTCCATACCAGCGTGCCGAGCCGCATTCTTCGCGATGCTCGCCCTCGTGGGGGGCACGTGGATCGGTGCGGTTCCGACCGCCGCAGCCGAGCGCCCCTACGACCCGAGGGACCTCGTCACGGCGGCCGTGGAAGTCTACAACGAGCGGGCCGACGATCCCCTGCCCTTTCTGACCGGCGACCAGGTCGATCGCCTGGTCGAGGGCGACGTGATCCGGATCCGCCGACGCGACCCCAGGATCGAGGACGGGCCCGAGCGCGTCACCGGATACGTCCTCGTGGAGCACCCCCGCCTCGATGCCTGGCTGGCCGCTCTCGACCCCGAGTTCCCCGACAACCCCATGCTCACGCAGGCCCGCCTGGATCGCGAACCGGGACGGAGCGTGTGGTACCAGCACTTGTCGCTGCCCTGGCCGATCACCGATCGCCACTGGGTGATCGAGGTGGTCCAGGACGTCGAACTCGCGGCCGGGACCGAGAGCTTCGTCTGGGCACACCGGTGGGATCTGATCGACGACGGACCCGCGCTCGCCCGCCGTGCCGTGGCCGCCGGACGCGCGGGCGATCTGACTGCCGAAGACATCGAGGGTGCCATCTACCTCCCGGCGAACGAGGGTGCGTGGATCCTGTTCTCTCTCGATCACGACCTCACCCTGCTCGCCTATCGCGTGAGGACCGTGGTCGGCGGGGGCATACCGGACTCGTGGATCACGACCTTCGCCATGGCTCAGCTCGAGGGCCTTCTGCGCCAGGTCGAGGAGCGGGCCGCGACCGCGCGCGAGGACTACGACGCCGACCGCACGCCGATCCACGACGGCCACGGCGAGCTCATTCGGATCCCGACGACGGATCGTTGAGCGTCCGGGGAAGCATGAAGCTCTCACGCGCTCCGTGGGCTCGGTCCGCGGCGTGGTGGCGCTGCCGGCGCCGGTGCGACCACCACTCGCGCAGGATCGCCCGCAGCGGCCACACCCGGCGACCCCGCGCCCTCTCCATGGCTCCGAAGCGGTAGGCCGCCTCCCACTGTCGCGCGAGTTCACGCCGGGCGTCGCCGAGCGTGGCGGCAGGATCGTAGATGTGCGCGGGCTCCGCGGTCAGGCCGTTCAGCTCGAGGACCACGAACGCACGCCCCGCGCGGAGATCGTCGGCCGATGGGACCCGCAGGTCGTAGCGGCCGAGATGGAATCCCTCGAAGCGTTGGCTCAGGCGGTCGATCGCCTCGTCGAGTTCCCGGGTCCACAGGTCGTTGGCGTCGACGAAGACCGAACCCCGGGAGTGCGTTCCGATCTCGGCCAGGACGACCCGTTGTCCTTCGTCGGGAACCCAGTCGAGACGATCGGCGTGTCGGCGGAGGTGTCTCTCGGCCAGGGCCACCGCACGGGGGTGCTCGAGGATCAGATGCTCCAACGAGCTCTCGCCGTCGCCCTCGACGACCAGGCTCTGCTTCTGCGCGATCGACGTCACGTGTCCGCGCTCGGCACCCGGTTCGCGCTCGTACGACACGCCGTACTCCTCGCCGCCCACGTACGCCTGCAGGACCAGGTCCACTTCCTGCTCGGCGAGCAGTTGGCGCAGGCGATCCCGGGAACGCACCACGTGGACACCCTCGCCGCGTTGGCCCACGTCGGGCTTGAGCACCACGGGCAGGTCCAGTCCCTCGCGCACGATGAAGGCATCGACGACTTCTTGCCGATCATCCATTTGCTCGACGGGCAGGAAGAGCGTGCGCGCCACGTGCAGCCCGTCGTCGAGAGCGGCCAGGATCTGCGCCTTGCTCTCGCCGATCATCCCACCGGCACCGCTCATTCCCCAGTTGGTGGCCGTCGGAACGGTCAGTCCACCGTGGCGCCATCCCCAGACGAAGGCACGGAGGACGATCGGCAGGTACACGATCCAACTCGGCCAGAACTCCCAGCGGCGCCAGCGGGTCCAGCGGCCGACCGCCAGGCGTCGCCCACGCCGGCTCGTCAGGGGGAAGACCACGCGCACGAACAGCAGGATCGCGCCGACCACCACGAGGAACACGATCAGGGAATCGCGACGCATGTCCTCGAAGCGCTCGAGGGCCTCGTGCCCGACCACCGCGGCGAAGCCCACCAGCACCGGTGTCCACGCCATGACCGCCACGAAGAAGAAGCCGGCGAAGCGCCAGAATCCGGCGCGCACCACGCCCACCGCCAGGTACGTGGGGAGGCGGGACCCCGGCACGAACCTCGTGAGGAAGATCGCGATCAGACCGCGCCGGCCGAACCACTCCGATCCGCGCCGCAGGTCGCGCTCACTGAGGAACCAACGGAAGGGCGCACGGTGGACGACCTTCATCCCGAGCCAATGCCCCACTCCGTAGAGGATCAGGTCGCCGAAGTAGATCCCGACGAAGACGGCACCGAATCCCTCGAGCCATCCCACGCGGCCCTGGGCGATCAGCAGCCCCACGCCGATGCTCGTGGCGTCCTCGCTGACGAAGGTGGCGAAGACGATCAACACGAGCAGCAACCAGAGCGTGATGCCGTGGGCACGGAAGTCACGAATCTCGTCGATCGGCACCGAAGCCTGGTCCCGTCGGTGCTCGGTCGCGTTCGCGCGGGTGATCGCAGTACCCTGCTCGACGCGTTCGACCCAGTCCCGGAGGCGCGCGCGCACCAGACCGGGATGGCTGTCGAGCAGATCGTGACCGCCTCCGCGAACGATCTCGAGTTCGGCCTGCGGCACGATCCTCGCGTGCTCCCGCGCGACCTCCGGAGGCACGAGGAAGTCGCGCTGGCCGTGGACGACCAGCATGGACAACGAGAGTTCCTCGAGCACCGCGCGCGCCGGACGCGCGTCGCTCTCGTAGAAGTATCGGGCGTAGGGGAGATTCAGGGGGAGACGCTCGAGGAAACCGAAGTGCGGAACGAAGTGATCGAGGAACCAGAGAACGGCCAACTGTGCGCCGTACAGCGGTCGATTGATGTCGACGTTCCCCAGGAGCTCGAATTCTTCGACACCCGTGGCCGACACGAGCACCAGTGAGCGCGCGCGGTCGACGTCGCGACGCAGCATCTCGATCGCCACGCTCCCTCCCTGCCCCACACCCACCAGGTGCGCGCGCTCGACTCCGAGACTGTCGAGGGCGGCGAGCACGTAGGTCGCCGCCGCGGCCGACGACCGGCCGCCTCCACCGACCCCCGATGCCCCGAATCCCGGCAGGTCGAAGGCCAGGCGCCGCGCGGGAACGTCCCAGCCCTCGAGCAGAGGACGGAACTCGGCCGAGCTGCCCGGAACGCCGTGCAACAGCACGACGGTCGGGGCGCCCTCGCGACCGGCTTCTCGGGCCGCCAGGCGCACGAGGTCCAGGGCCGAGGAGTCGGTCCCGGCGACCTCCACCCCCTGCACGTCGTCGGGGATCGCGGGCAGGTCTCCACCGGACCACCGCACGCCGTGGTGGGCCAGCAGCAACAGTCCGTAGACCGCTCCGACGATCCACACCCTCGATCGCATCAGCGGATCGCCTCGGAAGGGGGGCCACCGGCAGACGGACGGAAACGGCTCTCGACGGCTTCCTGAGCGCGCCGCGCCATCTCCTTGCGCGTGGTGGGTTCGATCTCGACCCCCGCGAACGCGACCCGCGCCTCCACGCCACGCAAGCGCAGCAGCGACCACACGTGCGGCAGGAACTCGCGATCGCCCCACCAGCAGACCGCCGTCTCGGCGGCCTCGTCGCCGGGCGCGGTGCGGTAGTCGAGCGCTGCGGCGTGGGCCACCACCTGCGCCCGCACCGGCACCTCGAAGAGCGACGACCGGAAGGGCATGACCACGTCACCGCGACCACTCGTGCCCTCGGGGAAGAACACGACCTGCACTCCGCGTTCGACGAGCGCGCGCATGTGTTCGACGATCTCGGGCAGCTGGCGTTTGCGATCCCGGTCGAGGAAGATCGTCTCGGATCCTCGCGCGAAGAGTCCGATGCCGGGCCAGTTCTGTACGTCGGCGCGCGAGACGAACACCGCGTCGAGGAAGGATCCCAGGACGAGCACGTCCACGTAACTCAGATGATTGGTCACGAGCACGCCCGCCCGGGACGGCGGCCGACCCTCCACGTCGATCGACACGTTCAGCAACCGCAGGACGCCACGACAACCACCCCCCAGGAGACCGCGCCGCCATCGGTCGCGGCTGGCCACGTCCCGCGCGAAGGGACGTGTCAGGAGGTGGGTCGCTCCCCACCCGGCCAGGAAGACCACCGTGCCGGCGGCGCGCACGATACCGCGCAGCCCTGCGATCATGACCGTTCGCGCAGGTCCACCTCGAACTGGCGCAGGATACGTTCGGGATCCATCTCGTCGAGGTCGAGCAGGGCGAGGAAATCGATCGTCTTGAAGGCTCGATCGATGGCGGGTCGTCCGCAGATCCGCGCGCCGTAGCGCAGATAGGTACGGAACAGCGTGGGAATGTGGCTCGACTCCCAGCCGTCGACGGGCAGCGAGGTCTCGTGCATGTCGAACTCGGGCTGAGGGTCCAGGTCCAGCTCTGGATGCACGTGGCCGCGGTGTCGCAACCATTCGGCGACCCGTGCTCCCTCGGCCGGATCCTGGCTCGTGAGCGAGCAGCAGCCGAAGAAGTAGCGCTTGCGATGGGCGATCACGTACACGCCCAGCCCACGCCACAGCAGCAACAGCACGCGCCGGTGACGGTGGTCGGCGTCGATGCAGGCCCGGCCGATCTCGCAGGAGTTGCTCAACACGTCGTCGGGCCAGTCCTCCAGGGTGAACTCGTCGGCGGAATAGAATCCGCGGCCCGCCCGCGCCATCTCGGCCGTCTGCAACCGGTAGGTACCGATGACCGTGTCGGTCGGCTCGTGGATCACCATCAGGTGATGGCACTGCGGGTCGTACTCGTCGAGGTCGAGGCCGGTCCCGCGCGAGGAGTCCAGCCCTTCTCCCAGCTCGACGTTGAAGACCCGGTACCGCAGCCGCAGGACCCGCTCCAGGTCCGCGCGATCGCGCGCCAGACGGCAGCGGTAGGCTCCCTCGACGAACTCGAAGTCCGGAGGCCGGTGCGCGAAGGGCGGATAGGGGAAGTCCTCGGGGGACAGGCGGTGTGCGGACGATTCCATCGTGTGATCGGTCCAGCCGCGGGATCGGAGTCGGGTGACGCGGCGCCACTATAGCGCAGGAATGCAGAATCCGCGCTCCCCGAGTCCGGTTCGGTACCTTCGCCGCCGAGCCGTCGGAGTGGAGTCACGGAGCGTGGCACCAGCCGTAACCGGCTTGAACGCCGGCGCAGGGCTGGTCTAGCGTGGGACGCCCCCTCGCCGCACCGGTCAACACGACTCGTCGTCAGGAGTTCCCATGAGCGAAGACCGAACCGTGCCCTCGGACGAGCTGCAGTGGCTCGACGTCCTGGCCGCCGACGACCTCCCCGAGGGCCGCGTGACCACCGTCACAGCGGGTCACCAGACCCTCGCCCTCACCCATTTCGAGGGACACTTCAGCGCCCTGGACAACCGTTGCCCCCACCAGGGGGGCCCCCTCGGCGAAGGTGCGATCGAGAAGGGTTGGTTGCGCTGCCCGTGGCACGGCTGGGACTTCCACCCCTGCACCGGCAAGTCCCCGGGCGGGTACGATGACGGGATTCCGTCGTTCCCGGTCGAGGTGCGCGACGGACGGATCCTGGTCGGGATCCCGAGGGAAGCCCCCCGGATCGAGACCGCCGCCGACATCATGACGCGGACCATGGTGAACTGGGGCGTCCGCCACGTCTTCGGAATGGTCGGCCACTCGAACCTGGGCCTGGCCGATGCCCTCCGCGAGCGCGAGCAGGACGGCGGTCTCACGTACATCGGTATCCGTCACGAAGGCGCGGCCGCGTTCGCGGCATCGGCCTACGCCAAGCTCAGCGGCCGGCCGGCAGCGTGCATGGCGATCGCCGGCCCGGGATCCACCAACATGCTCACCGGACTGTGGGACGCCAAGGTCGATCGCGCGCCGGTGCTGGCCCTCTGCGGTCAGGTCGACACGCAGGTCCTCGGCCCCGGCGCCTTCCAGGAGATCGATCTGTCGTCTGCCTTCGAGGCGGTGAGCGCGTGGCGCCAGACGGTGCTGCCGACCAGTGACCACGCGGAGCTCGTGAACCTCGCGCTCAAGAACGCCATCGTCCACCGTGACGTGTCGACCCTGATCCTGCCGGACGAGGTCCAGACGCTCCCGGCAGGCGATGGAGACGCACCCGGCCGACCCGACGGTCGCCTGTCGCCGGTGACCATCACGCCTCCTGAGGAGTCGGTCGACGCGGCCGTCCAGGCGATCGGCGACTGGAAGCGACCGGTGATCGTGGTCGGCCACGGAGCACGCTTCGCGATGGACGACGTCGTCGCTCTCGCCGAGGAACTCGGGTCTCCGGTACTGACCACCTTCAAGGCCAAGGGACAGATCGGCGACGACCACCCACTGGCCGCCGGCGTGCTCGGCCGCAGTGGAACCCCGGTGGCCAGTTGGTTCATGAACGAGTGCGACGGCATGCTGGTACTCGGCGCGTCGTTCAGCAACCACACCGGGATCGCACCCAAGAAGGCGCTGGTGCAGGTGGACTTCGATCGCATGCACCTCGGCAAGTTCCACCGGGTCGACGTTCCGGTGTGGGGTGAGATTTCGGTGACCACGCGGCTGCTCCGCGAACGTCTGGTGGGTCGGACCGACACCGTCGACCAGCGCGCAGAACTGGCGGACCGCTGGGCGGTCTGGCGGCACGAGAAGGAACGTCGGGTGAGCGAGGACCGGGGCCACGGCGTCAACTCGGCCGCCGTGTTCGCCGCGCTCTCGCGCCAGGCTCCCGACGACGCCGTGCTCACCGTGGACGTCGGCAACAACGCCTACAGCTTCGGGCGCTACTTCGAGACCCGGAACCACAGCGTGCTCATGAGCGGCTACCTGGGTTCGATCGGATTCGGGTATCCGGCCGCCATCGGCGCGCGCTGCGCCGCACCCGACCGCCCGACGATCGCCGTGACGGGCGACGGGGGCTTCGCACAATACATGGGCGAGCTGACGACAGCGGTGAAGTACGGCCTGAAGATCACCCACGTGCTGCTGAACAACGACGAACTGGGAAAGATCTCGAAGGAGCAGAGAGCCGGCCGCTGGGACGTCTGGCAGACCGACCTCAGGAACCCCGACTTCGCCGCCTACGCCGAGCTCTGCGGGGCCCTGGGAATCCGGGTCGACACCGCCGCGCAGCTCGACGACGCCCTGGAACGGGCACTCGCACACGACGGACCGGCCCTCGTCGAGATCCGCTGCGACGTCGACCTCGTCTGATGCGGCCCTCAGAGGGTTTCCAGCGCCCGCTGCAGATCGCCGCGGAGATCCTCCACGTCCTCCACTCCGACGGCCACGCGCAGGAGCCCGTCGCCGATTCCGCGCTCGGCGCGCGCCACGGTGCCGAGCAGGGCATGACTCGTGTGCGCCGGGCGCGTGATCAGACTCTCCACCCCACCGAAGCTCGGTGCTGCCGTGAAGTACTCCAGACCGTCCTGCAGCGACCGCGCCGTCGCCGCGTCACCGACGTCGAAGGCGAAGAGCGCGCCGAAACCGTTCAACCACTGCTCGGCCCGCCTGTGGGACGGATGCGACGCCAGACCCGGATACAGCACGCGCTCGACGCGCGGGTGCTCGTGCAGCCACCGCGCGAGGTCGAGCGCAGTCGCGCACTGCCGCTCCCACCGCAGGGCGAGGGTCTTCATCCCGCGCATCAACTGCGCGCAGGCGTCGGGGTCGAGACTGCCGCCGAGGTGCTGGGCCTTGTGCAGCACCCCGCGACAGAGTTCACGGGATCCCAGCACCGCGCCGGCCACGATGTCCGAGTGACCGTTGAGGAACTTCGTGGCGCTGTGCACGACCAGGTCGAAGCCCATGCGGGTGGGCTGCAGACCGATCGGCGTGGTCATGGTGGCGTCGATCATCGAGACCAGTCCCGCGCCACGCGCCCACTCCGCGATCCCCTCGAGGTCGGTGACGTGGAGCAGCGGGTTCGAGATCGCCTCGACGTACGCCAGGCGCGTCGTGTCGCGACGCAGCGCGTTCCAGTCCCGAGGGTCGTCGGACTCCACGAACTCGACCTCGACGCCCAGAGCCGGCAGGTCCTGCGTGAACAACGCATGGGTGCCGCCGTAGAGCGTATGCTGGGCGAGGACATGGTCACCGCTGCGCACCACCGACAACACGGCCGAACTGATCGCCGCCATACCGCTGCCGAGGACGACGGCGTCCTCGCAGCCCTCGAGCGCCGCCAGCTTCGCGGCCACCGCGCGGTGGTTCGGCGTGTTGTGGTAGCGGATGTAGACGACCTGGTCGTCCACGCTGACCGACTCGTCGTACATGGCCGAGCGGAAGACCGGAAGCACCACGGCCCCGTCGTACTCGGTGGCGCGCTCGCCGGCGTGGACGAGGCGGGTGGACGGCCCGGGCTGGCGTGAGGTCGGCTGCATGGTCGGATCTCCTGGCCGGTGGACGCGGATGGCCGTCCCGTCCGCGGACTTTCGCGGGCGGGGCGCGCGGCGTATCATGCCACGGTCGCTTTCCCTTCGCGAGGATTCCACATGCTCCGCCGACTCCGGTTCTCCCGTGCGGCGCTGGCCGTCGCCACGGTCGCGCTGCTGGGGGCGTGCGCGCCCCAGGCGCGGATCTACAGCCGCGTCCCCGTGGCCGAGGACGGCAGCCCGCTGCCCCTCGACCGGGTCGACACGATCGGCTTCGAGGACGACACGCGTCGCTCACTGACCCCGGGCGAGTCGGTCGCCTTCGACGACGGCTCGCTCGTGGTCCTGCACGGAGAGAAGACCGAGATCCACGATCTCGAGACCGTCGAGAGTCTGCGCGTGGAACGCGACGGAGGCGTGGCCGAGTGGTTCGCCGTGCTCACACCCGACGATCTCCGACGCTTCGACCAGCTTCCGCCGATCGCCCGCATCCAGCTGCGTGATGGGCGCCGGCTGACCTTCGGCGAGACCGACGAGGAGGCCCGCCGCGCGAGCTGGGCCCCCAGCCGGCTGGCGATCCAGGTACGACAGACCTCCGCGTCCGAACCGCGCGAGATCATGCTCGACGAGATCCAGACCATCGAACTGCTCGAGAACGAATCGGTGGTCGAGACACTGAGCTCACCGGCGCTCTGGGTGGTCGGAGCGGCCGCCGCGGGAGCGATCGTGCTGATCGGTCGCGCCGCCAGTGATCCCGAGACCACCGCGGTCCGCTGACCCGGTCCCGTCACCGCACCCGCAACGACCACGGCAACGCGAACTGCGGACGGCCGTCGGCCAGCACCGTCCATCGTGTCGCCGAGCGGCCGATCGCCAGCAGCTCGTCGGGCAGGGCGACGGTCGTCGACGACCGCTCGCCCGACAGCAGGTTCGCCAGCATCCGATCGAGGGGCCCCGGCACGGGCTGGAAGGTGACCACGCGCGGGCGGACCGCGCGGTCGATCCCGGCGAGCTCGGCGGCGGTCGCGATCGCCTCCGCCCGACCGCCGAGTTCATCGACCAGGCCCGCGGCGAGCGCGCGCTGCCCCGACCACACGCGTCCGCGGGCCGCGGCATCGGCTTCCTCCACCGAAAGCCCCCGCCCTTCGGCGACGCGCTGCACGAAGCGGTCGTAGAAGCGCTCCAGGGTCTCCTGCAGCAGGGCTCGCTGCGCTGCCGTCCAGGGGCGGCTCGGATCGAACAGGGCCGCGTTCTCCCCCCGCCTGTAGGTCTCGACGTTCACGTCGAGCTCGTCGAGGGTCCCCGCAACGTTGGGGCGCAGGACGAAGACCCCGATCGAACCCGTCACCGACAAGGGGTCGGCGAGGATGCGGTCGGCGCGCATGGCGACGTAGTAGCCGCCGCTGGCCGCCGTTCCGGACATGGAGACCACGACCGGCTTCGAGCGACGCAGACGATCGACCTCCCGCAGGATCAGATCGCTGGCCAGGGCCGAGCCGCCCGGGGAGTCCACCCGGAGCACGACGGCGCGCACCCGATCGTCCTCGCGCGCGCGCTCGAGGCGCCGGACGATCGTCCCGGAACCTGCCAGTTCTCCCGCCAGCGGATCCGACGTCTCGCGGCCGGGAACGATGGTTCCCGCCACGTGGATCAACGCGATGCGCACGTCGTCGGTGCCGACGTCGTCGGATGCAGCCAGGTAATCGAGGATGCCGATCGTGGGCGGGTCGCCCAACCGTTCCCGCAGACCGACGAAGTCCTCGATGCGGTCCACGATGCCCTGCTCCAGACAGGCCGCCGCGTCGTGTAACCCGCGTTCCACCAGCATCCGCATGCGTTCGCGCGTGATGCCGCGGGCTTCGGCGATCGCCTCGATCCACGTGTCGAAGACGTCGTCGAGGTAGTCCTGCACCTGGCTCCGACTGGCCGCACTCGATCCCCCGGCGGTGAGCTGCTCGGGAGCGGACTTGTACTCGCCCACGCCCACGCTCTCGACCTCGATGCCGATTTTGTCGAGCGCACCCCGCACGAAGGTCAACTGCGCCTGCATGCCGCCGACGAGGGCCAGCCCCTCCGGCGCGAGCGACAGGCGATCGGCCGACGTCGCGACGTAGTAGTCGATCGAGGTCATGGTGTTCGCGTGCGCGACCACACGGACTCCCCGGTCCCGCAGGCGCTGCACGGCGGTCCGTAGCTCACGGGCCTGGGCCCAGGCACCCGGAAAGCCCTCGGCCCGGAGCAACACTCCCTCGATGCGCTCGTCGTCGACGACACGCTCGAGCGCGGTGAGGGCCTCCTGATGACTCACGACGGTCGGACGCAGGGCGGACTGCAGACCGGTCCGGTCGGGGCGCTCTTCCGGATATGCCGCAGCGAAGCGGATCTCCAGCCACGATCCCGGTTCCACGTAGGCCGGCGGGCCGAACAGGACGAGGCTCAGCAGCCCCAGCCCCAGGATCACGGTCACCAGCACCACGATCACCACGAGCAGGCGTCTCCACCACGACCGGCCACGACGCGGCGGCGGGGGTGCTGCGGCCCGTGGCGGCGGAACGGGGGGACCGTCCTGCCGTCGTCCGGAGGATCGCTTCAGCGGATCGCCCGCATCGGGCGACGGGGGCAGTTGACTCATCGGTCCATTCCTCCGGAGCCGGGCGGAGCCCCGCGTCCGGTCATCGGACCAGGGCGACTCGCCGGCTGGTGGTCTTCGAGGGCGTGCTCAGACGAACGAGGTAGACCCCGCTGGCGACGCTGTGCCGGTTCGCGTCGCGACCGTCCCATTGCACCCGATGAAAGCCCGAGTCGAGCCGTTCGTCGAGCAATCGTGCGACGTGTCGACCGCGCAGGTCGTAGACATCGAGCCGCACGGGCTCGGCGCGGGTGAGCGAGAATCGGATCGAGGTCCGAGGGTTGAAGGGGTTCGGTACGTTCGCCAGGAGCTCGACCCGACCGGGCGGCTGGCCGTCACGTCCCTCGCGCAGCGAACTCCACGCGATCCGCGCGCGTTCCAGCGCATCGAAGAGTTCGTCGCGCGTATCGGCGATCGCGAAGGCCACCACCAGGTCCACTCCTTCTCCCACCCTCACCGGCGGATGGGGACCGGTCCCGAGCATGCCGACCACGTTCCCCTCGAGCGGACTCACGGCGCCCGCGTCCTGCGACACGAGCTCCCACAGCGTCGAGTCGGACATCGCCCGTCCGAGGTCGAGGCGATCGATCATGTACGGCGCCGCCGGGTCGGACTCACGCGGGCCGACCGCGTGGAAGTGCGCCGCCCGCAGAGGGGACGAAGTGTCGATCACCCGCGCGCCCACGTAGCGCGGTTCGGACGCTCCTTCGAGGGGCTCGGCCCACTGGAGGCCGCGGGCGGGATCGGTGTGGATCGCCTCGCCGCCCCCGCTGGCCGTCCAATCGAGCAGCAGACCGGCGTGCAGTCGATCCAACGCAACGGTGGCCTTGCCGACCGACTCCAGCGCGAGGGGCCGGATCTGCCACCGCCCCAGCAGGAAGTCTCCGAGTTCTTCGGACTCGTGGCCGTACACTTCCTGGCCAATCTCCAGCGACAGACCGTCGGACCGCGCCCTCGACGCGTAGTCGAGTGTGGTCCGGGTCCAACCGTTCGCCAGCTCCTCACGATGCACCGGTGCTTCACGCTCCCGGAAGTCCTCGAGCGCGTCCACGGGCAGGAAGGCCTGCACCGCGTCGATCACCCGCCCCTCACCGGCTCCGATCACGAGGGAACCGAAGAACAAGGACGACTCGAGTTCGCCGCGTCGACGAAAACCCACACCCGAGCTGCTGAGGGGCCGGTTGTACTCGGAGTAGCCGAGCTTGCCGTTGGCAGCCACGCTCATCTCCAGGCCGGCCGATCGCGCTTGCACCTCGTGCGGCACCGCGTCGACGTAGAAGGACTGACGATCGACTTCGTCACCGGCCTCGACGATCAGGTCGATCCGGGCGACGTGCCCGCGGGGCGCGTTCTCGCGGAGCTTCAGCTCGAGCCCGCGCCGGACCGACAGCTCTGCACCCGGCAACACCTGCGAGAGGACGAGTTCGTCCTCGAAGGGCACGAGGAAGGGATCGTCGGTCTCGACCCGGATCCGGACGGGGCCGTCGTACGGGAACAGACTGCGGGCCTCGAAGGCCAGTGCGACGTCGTCGCCGGGGGAGTAGACCAGCGTCTGGTCGTCGGCGAGGAAGCGCACGTTCCGGATCGCCAACGCCGGCTCGAGAGGCCCCAGGACCGCGGCATCGAACTGGACCATGCCACGCCCGACACCACCACGGCGCTCGGGATCGGGCTCCGTGTCGGTGAAGTCGCGGGCGGTGGAGCGCAGCCGTGCCCGGATCTGATCGGGAGTCCATTCGGGATGCTGCGTCTTCAGCAACAGCGCGGCACCGCCCACGATCGGAACCGACAACGAGGTCCCCGAACTGATGGTGGTGCCTCCGTCGGGCACGATCGAGAAGACTTTGTCTCCGGGCGCCGCCAGGTCGACCCAGGGACCGGCGTTGGAGTTCTGCCACAACTGCCAGGGATCGGAGCGATCGTTCGTCGCCGTCACCGACAGTACCGCCGGGTAATGGCTCGGCGCCGGGACGAGGTCGGTGCGGGCGTCGTTGCCCGCCGCCGCGATCACCAGCGAGCCCATGGCCCTGGCCGCCTCGACCACGTCGTTCTCGAACTGACGGAAGGGGGCCGAGTCCCGGTTCTCCTCGCCCGGCCTCACGAACCAGACTCCGCGCCACGAGCAGTTGACGACGTCGGCCCCGTTCAGCGCGGCGTAGGCGATACCACGGTAGGCGAAAGTCGTGTCGAGCCCTTCGCCGCTCTCGTCCTGCACGGAGACCAGCATGACCTCCGGATTGAAGGCCACCCCGGCACCGAAGGCCCCGTTGCCCGCCACGGCGCCGGCGACCCCCGCCACCAGCGTCCCGTGGCGCCGCGTCTCGGGCATGCCCTCGAGATAGAGCAAGTCCCCACGATCCAACGTGACGTTCCAGCCGTGGACGTCGTCGACGAATCCGTTGCCGTCGTCGTCGACTCCGTTGCCCGGAATCTCGCCCGGATTCCTCCATAGATTCGGAGCGAGGTCCGGGTGGTCGACGTCGAATCCACCGTCGACCACACCGAGCACCACGTCGCCCTGCTCCGCGCGGACCACCTCCCACGCGGCCTCGGTCCCGAGCAGATCGAACATCCACTGCTGCCGGATCGGGATGAACGGATCGTCCAGCGAGACGGTCGACCCCGCCTCTGCCACGTAACCTGCCGGTTCGATCGGCGCCGGCGTCTCGATCCGGGTCGCCCACCCCTGTCGCAGGGCCTCGACCCACCAGTCCGCGGCCCTCGCTTCGTCCAGCTCGACGACGTACCAGCGAAAGAACCGTTCCAGCGCCGTACGCGCGCGCTCGTCCAGCCCGCTCACACGCCGCCCGAGCCGCGTGGTCACCGGCAGGACCGGCTCGGCCCGTCCCCCGTGGAGCGTGAGGGAACGCTCGAGCTCCTCGCCCTGGAGCACGACCCGATCGAGAGGTGGAACGGTGTCGCCACCCCGCAGCAATGCGGCGTCGCGAGGTACCTGGACGTGCAGCCGGACCGTGGCTCCCGAAGCCGGGACCGCCAACAGCGCCACCAGGAGGATCAGGCCCACGATGCGCGCCACACGGACGCGCAGACTCGACAACGACATGTCGGACCGCCGAGGGGAAGAAGAGCCGGTGTCCAGACCATAACGCCAAAGGCCCGCCCCCGGAAAGGGGCGGGCCTTCGATCATAATGCCGGCGACGACCTACTCTCCCACGCAGTCTCCCACGCAGTACCATCGGCGCAGCGACGCTTGACTTCCGTGTTCGGAATGGGAACGGGTATTTCCGTCGCGCTATTGTCACCGGCAAACCGTGTCCGGCACGGACCAGGTCCGCTGCCAGGAAAGGTCTTTGACAACCGCATTCGGGTGAGAGGCACGAAGCCCCCCAGAGCTGACAGGACATTGCTTCCACGAAGGAAGCGAGACGAATCAAGCCTCTCGGCCGATTAGTATCGCTCGACTCCACACGTTACCGCGCTTCCATCTGCGACCTATCTACGTCGTCATCTACAACGGGCCTTATGGGACTTGCGTCCGGGAGATCTCATCTCGGGAGGGGCTTCGCGCTTATATGCTTTCAGCGCTTATCCCTACCAGACATAGCTACCCAGCCGTGCCACTGGCGTGACAACTGGTGCACTAGAGGTCTGTCCACCCCGGTCCTCTCGTACTAGGGGCAGCTTCCCACAAATCTCCTACGCCCGCGACGGATAGGGACCGAACTGTCTCACGACGTTCTGAACCCAGCTCGCGTACCGCTTTAATTGGCGAACAGCCAAACCCTTGGGACCTTCTCCAGCCCCAGGATGCGATGAGCCGACATCGAGGTGCC